>Ga0131853_10009627_pt1 | contig 17685 bp, 8 predicted proteins | sample TergutLab28metaG_FD_92764 | JGI IMG/M metagenome (GOLD analysis project Ga0131853, IMG submission 92764) | Labiotermes labralis P1 segment gut microbial communities from Petit-Saut dam, French Guiana - Lab288 P1 (version 2) (version 2) | ecosystem: Host-associated > Arthropoda: Insects >... | reverse complement strand
CTGTAACTTGCGCGCTGTAACTTGCGCGCTGTAACTTGCGTACTGTAACTTGCGTACTGTAACTTGCGTACTGTAACTTGCGTACTGTAACTTGCGCACTGTAACTTGCGCGCTGTAACTTGCGCGCTCTGGTGCCTGATGTATTTGTGGGCAATCGTTTAAGTTCTCGTAAACTTGACATAAGCCTATTATGCGTTCTTGTTCATTAATTTCGGTGTCTACGTTCTGAGATGACACGCCGGAAGTTTGCGGGTTCGATTTCCGATAGGGTCACTGGAATTTTTTATTGACATAATCCTTCCGGCCCCACTATTTCCTGGGGTAGACTCAACCTCTAACAGAAATGAGTACCAAGAATATTTCCAGGGCAGTAATGGCGGACGGTGCGTGGACCTGGAAGCCTTACCACCTATTATGTACCGATTGTCATAAACTCTCGACAGCCTCAAATTCCTGGAATCATCAGGGCCTGTCCAGGTCTGTTCAGTGATTGTTTTGCCTCTTTACTTTTCAGAATTATGTCCATAGGCGAAGTTTTCCGCATTATTGATGTTTCATTTTTCTGGTGTTTAATTTCTTTTGGAAAAACCAGTTTTCGGTTATTCCTGTTTTATCTTGATAGTGCTGGCCGTATGTCTGGCAACTACGTCCTCGACCAATACATGCAGCATATCTGGCGTAAGTAATAACACTAATGAAAACCCCTGTTCGAAGCAACCTATAACACACAACTGCTGCAAGTATGCCCCTAACTCCGTATCACCAGACCCCCTCCCACATATTCAGCATCAGTTCCCAGTACTCCATTGTGCAGACAATACCAGAGCTCACCAAAGTGGCACGTGGTTTTTCAAGTAACTTTCCACCTTTCTCAGCATTTCCACTTGTTCAGTATCTCAGAATGCATTAACACAGATTTTACATAGATAAATGCTTTATTACAAGATTAAAATCTACCCCCCCCCCCCCCCCCACACACACACACACACAAAACTCGTACGTGACGTCCTCCGTTACTGCCATGATTAAGGTACACGTGTCCGCACACCGCTTGCACCGGACATACCACGATGTAGAGCTAAACTGTCGACCTGTTTGTCAACTTGAAAGTTCGAGATTTTATTTAGCCAAATGTCCCGAGGTGTAACCACCATGGGGAGTCGTGCATGGATTTATCATACGTAGTTAAACAATGTAGTTCGCTCACACTCATTTTCCTTATAAACAAAAACCATACGTTAAAGTACGGACTCAGCCATGAATAGTAATCTATGCACACTCGTATGTTAATTCCCACTGTCCACTGTTTCAATGCAAGTTTGCCAGCGCCCGCTTCAGTTCACATCATCACGCCGTATTCACCGAACTTCAAATTTAATACTCTACCAAGTTCCACATATTTCTGCAAGCAAAGTAGCCCCTTCCCTTCAGAATTCCTGACAAACATTATGTATGCACGTCGCATTTCTCCCACCCGTATTACATGCCACGTGGTTTTCACCCAACTGACACGTCTGCAGATCCTTCATCTCGACAATATTAACAGTGGAATTCGAGAAATTTCGGCTGTTTCAGATATGCCATCCTACAGTAAGCAATGTTATAAATTTTCATAGCTTCCAACAATAAATTCCTCATGCTCACTGTGTTCTGTACACAATTCAATACAGTTTATACCAAGAGCCCTAACATGCAATGGAATTTAATCTGCTTAAACAAAAGGCAAAGTAAATCCATTACGTACAACGTATATGGCTACTGTCGATATTGGAGACAAAATTTTTATTTGAAGAACCAGGGATGATGACGACATCTTGTGTGTGTGTGTGTGTGTTCGCGCGCGTGCGTGCGCGCGCACTGAAAGGAGGGTTTTCCTTTCTAGATCACCAGACATATGCAAAGCAAATTGGAGCCGAAAGGAAAGAGAGAAATAATAAAACGAAAGCTTGTTTCTTGATAATTTGAGCAGGAAGAGAGTAAAATATAAATGTACAGAGATGGGAGTTGAGATGGGAGATGCTGAGGCTTGGTGAGACTGTCGGGTTGAGTGGAAGGGAAGAATAAATGGAATTCAAATCACATTCGGAACACAACGGAGATACCGTGCAGTTTTGTTTGGGATGGTCGGTACGAAAGAAAGGGTGGACGGAAGGGGAGTGTAAAACTGGAGAAAGTATTTTCATTTAGTCCTAGACGCTCCGAGAGAGGAAAGAAAAACCTGTCTTGGAAAGGGGTGGTTGAAGGAAGATTAAAAGGAGCAATTCTTTTCGTCGTATCCAAATGACAGGGTAGTCTTAGTGGGTAAGATAGGCCGCGCAAAAAAAGCATGATCTTGGTTTGCAGATTCTTGAGTTTGTTGTTCAAGAAAAAATACGGACTGGTGGTTTCCGAGAGCAGGGTGCTGAGGAAGAGATTTGCCTTCAAAAGGGATACAGTAACAGAAGGCTGGAAAAACTGCATAATGAGGAGCTTTATAATTTTTAGTTACACTCAAACCTACATACTCCTACTGGTCTCAGTTTGTTACACAGTGAAGGTTAAGAGCATGTAGGCCTACACAAGAAAAACTAAATCGAGATCCATTTCGGTACATTCTAAGGATTCTGGGAACCGGGATTGCTTAATCGTCATGGTGATTCAGCTACGGGCTTGAAGATCCGGAGTTCGAATCCCGGTAGGGGTAAAAAACATTTTTCGTCTATATCGGTTTTGGGGTTCAACCGCCCTCCTTCTTAATGGGTACCATAGCTTACTGTGTGGTGGTGAAGCGGCCGGGGCGTGCAACTGTCCACTGACCTACATCTAGCGCCGAGGTTAGGAATGTATATCTTAATGGCGTCAGCAGGACTTCGCTTTCACCTTCTGACGATGCTACTGGAGACAATAATTTAAATGTTTTACTGTCTGTAGTTTGTTATTGTGATCCCACATAGACAAATGTCAGTTGTGTTCAAGAAATACATGTCACAATAATCTACTCACCTTTCATTAACTTATGCCTGATGTGGAAGTAGTTCTTTAAAATTCAGTAAAACCTGCACAGCCTCCTGCTGTATCTACTGCCCTAATCATTCATCCGACTGGCCGCCATGATGCTATACAGTAACGGTGAAAATTCGAATAATCCATCTTACACACTGTACGCAATAACGGTACTCAAAATGAGAAAACGTGGTAGAAAAAAGAGCTGATTTCAATATTATCATTCAACAAAAGAGTAAAACTTAATCCCAATTAATGATTCTTAACGTTCAATCAGACATCAGATTTCGATCAAAATGGATGCCTTGTACAAATACAAGAGAGGGAAACTCAAACATTCTACAACCTAAATATCTGGACACTGGTCGGTTCTTATGTGCAAACTGTAGCAGTCCGCCATGACGCAGTAGGTGTGTGTGGAGGAGAGCGATACATGTAATCTTGAAAAGTGACATGCACCCTTGTTCCTACGAGACTAAAAAATTTACCTTATGTAAATGTAGCAATGGTTCCGTTTTGGATATGGCGTGCCTCTTACAAAAGGTATAAATTTAGACAGAGGGACTGTAAATGGATCTTGTATCATTACAGTTACGGACCATTAGAACAGTGAACTGCATCTTAAAATAGCAGAGTCAGCATATGGACTGACTGACTATATGTCGTATTAACTAAGCAACTAACTCCAAGGCGCAGAGCTCTTCTTCAAAACCCAATAATTATATTTCCACTCAACAAATTGCCCGCATTTTATCGAAGGTGTGGGTTTATAAATGCGTTGACAAGAGCCCGCTTATCCCTATCCTGAGCCAAATAATTCCTGTCCACGCCTTCTCAACCTAATTCCTTAAGATTCATTTTAGCATTATCCAGCTATCTCCACCGAACGCAATAGTACAGCTGGAAAAACTGGCATTTTTGTTTTCACTTTTAATTTTATAAGATAAGGCTAGCAATCTATAGATCGCAAAGTGTGTGAAAATATAAATAATTTGTCTTATATTGTTAAATGTGCGCCGGTACAGCGACTCGCTACGGGCTGGGCGGGCCGGGGATCGAATCCCGGTGGTTGGCGAGATTTTTCACACCTGTCCAGACAGGCCCTGGGGTACATCTAGCCTCCTAACAATGGGTACCGGATCTTTCCAGGGGGTAAAGTGGACGGAGCGTGGCGTTAACCACACACCCCATTTAGAGCCAAAGTTAAAGAGTAGAGGTACATATTTATTTCCCCTCTGGGGAGGCCTATTCTAGGGTGAAATTTACCTTTATATTATTACAACAATAAAAACGAATAACTAACAAAATCCACGAAAGCACTGACTGAACAAATCATGATTTTCCACACCATCCAAGGAAAATGCTGGAATAATACAGTCAACATCTTATTCTGTGCTGTTCTTTCGATAGCCCAGCATTAGTACACTAAAGCAATGTGACAACCAGCTGATATATGCTTACCATAATGTATGCAGCACATTAACCGGTGCAATGAGTTAAAGCTATGACACTATTTGGATCTCAGTATATTTACTGAAAATGCAGGAAGAATACTAATAATCAGCATACATGAAACTTATTTTCTGACACAACACAAGCTTCTGCAGGCAACAGTCTGCTGAAAGATTATTACTGAAGACTTTACCAGAGTTCAAGTATTTATGAAAACCATGAGAGACATCTGTCTTTGTGAAAGAGATGTTGGATGTACTGAAAAGCGATGGCTACGTACTTGTCGAACTTTCAGTCCGAACGTTCTTAATTAATCCGGGCTCCTGTTCTTTAGCTATTGAATTTGCAGCTGAATGAACTTGGTAGAATTTAATTAAAGTTGGTTTTTTAAAGCAATATGCATGTGGAGGGAATGAGATATGTGTAGGAGGAAATGGTTCCGGTTTTTGTATTGAATACAGGGATTAAACTAAATACCACAATATTTTCCACCAAAAATTACCGCATCGATATAAATTTAGACCCTAAGGAATTTTTGCTTTCGATTGGGTTATATAACTGGTTGGTTATAATCGATGGCACGTTATAACTGTCAATTTGGCTTATAAATTTATGATCTTAATACTCAGTAAAATTTCCATATGGACAAACATAATTTTCTAAGCGTGGCTATTACAGAAACAGAGAAATAGTTTATTTTATCACTGAATTTCCCTTTTATTCTTCATATATAGGAATCGGATACTGTTTCCGCGTGTGGTGATATACCTTTCAAATTGCACAGAAAGGATACAGTTTCGCAACCCTTAATGGTATTCCTTGAGTGTTGTGAAAAACGGTAACATAAAATAAATGCCAAAGACATTTCCCGCTAAACATAACGTAAAGTAAATTTCCAGGAAGAATCTCTGGTGTTGATACTTACGAAAACGTACCACACAGCCATCAAAAGGAATTAAATTGCAATTAAATCCCGGTAATGCCATATAAGCAGCAAGTTTATTAGTATGCTGTGAGTGCTTCTGATGCTTTGGTGGTCTGTATAAAACTAGTGTGAATGGATTTCGAGAAACTTCATTGCGCGTTTGATAAAATTCACTTTAACTTCCCTTCGTTTAGGGCTACTCGAACTTGCGTCTTAGGAGAACCGTATAATTGTTCGTCTGACCTCATGAATTGTTAATTTTATTGCGTCGGCATTGCGTTAATGTTCCACATTCTGAAGCCTTCTCTTATAGCTGGGATTTTCCTTTCACGTCCAGGGATATTGTATAGTTTGTATATCAAATATTCAGCGTAGCTATCTTACCGTCACGGATAAGTAGCCTACAGAATTGCCTTCTGCCCATTATTTTACTTAGTTCCGCATTACAAACTGCGGGGCCTTTTCCTTCGCTTCAGTACTGTTCCCAGTGCTTCTCACTTAAAGTTAAATTAAAAACGGTTAGAACGAAACTTCGATCGATGCCACAACAACATAGATCTAGATCACAGAACTTACGTAACATTTGGAGTACCTGCTGTGCGATAGCTGGTTTCAAAGAAAGGAGTGGCACTGACACCAGAAGATGTGACCCCTGCGAAACAATTTTTCGTTGCGTACAGAATGCCAATGGAGATATTCTCAATTTTCAGGTGCCCAGTAGCAATAATTCTAGACGGCTTCGGGATGTGGAGGCTCCCAGAATTTCTAGACAGTCCTCACATTAAGGTGGTAAGCTTGTTATTCCTACGCACGGGCCGCCTTTACTCCCCAGGAGATATTCCTGGTACTCTTATCTGTTAGAGGTTGAGTCGACCCCAGGGCCACAGGGCGGCTGGAAGGATTACGTCAATGAAAAATGTCAATGGTCCCATCGGCAATCGAAGCCGTGAACGTCCGGATTGCAGCGCAGTGCCTCAACTAAATGCGCCACCGCGTGCCTCCTTATGTCATGCCGGAAGGCTGCAGTTTAGCCCAGACGCAGACCCGCAAACATATGAGGAATTTGTAGTCTATTTTTTTATGAACTTAGTAAAGAGTTTAAGTTATGAACACAAGAATATAACTTCTATGTTGAAGTTACTTGACTTTTTAGCGTGGAAGTTTAGATGCCTTCCCGTATTTTACTGTTCACTGTAATGTACTAAATATCTTTACATGTTTATACAGAAGATGCCACGTGTTGATTGACGGACAGATGGAAGACAGTTGTCTTCACATACATTCTTTCTGACTTCGCAGACGGTGCCCCATAAAGATGAAGTCATACGACCGTCCCATCACTGCAGATCTTCAATGAATGTCTCGTCTAATATACCGTGTGTGAGCAGGGTGTCGCCAGCCCCATATCCTGTTATCGCTCACGGATCAATCCTAAGAGCATTAGTTTAGGTGTACAATTTCTCGCAGTCCTTGGCATTTAACACAAACCGAGAAAGCTCAATCAGTATAGTGACTAAGCGAGTGACTGAAAACCGAGGAGTTCGACTTCGACTTCCGGTAGTGTAAAGAGGTTCTTATATTCTCCGAAACGTCTATAACGGCTCTGAGCCACAGCCAGCCTTCTATTCAAGGGATACCGCGGGATCTTATTGTCGGGGCTTAGTCGCCGGGGGCTTGAAGCTGATCATTCACTTTTATCTATCGCCGACGTTAAGAATAAGTGGAATTCTATCTGTACTGCCCCTATGATTTAATGGCACGGTCTTTAACTAAATATACGGATGCATTTACCTCATATCCACATATAACAATTTCCTCTTCCTGGCGTCGATTTATTAGCTCCAATTACCTTCCTTATCACTTCGTCCTCAAACACCATCCGTCTTCCTTCCTCTCTTAACAGCAAGGGACATGCAACAGCAGGTAAGCACATTCAGGAGCGGCGCGCAAGCTCATTCTGGTGTTTTGCCATTAAATCAGATCAGTAACACATGACGTATTGGTCTCGTGTGTGCCTAAGACTTCAGACACTGGGATAGGCAGTATAAACAGCGACAAGTAGCGGTGCGCGTATTTAGGTCCCATGTTATTAGTTTTACGAAAAACCGGATGGGTTTAGTTCTTCGAAAATTGAGGCACTGTATTATGAAGCCTGAGGGGTTGACATGTACATTAACAGGAAAGATAAAATGCTTCTGCCTCGGAGGTTGGCCGTCTGCGGATCTCCGTGAAGGCCAGGGTTCGATCCCGAGTAAATCTACGTGGAATCTGTTGTTGACGAAGCAGCAGCGGAACAAGGTTTCTCCGAGTACTTGCGGTTTTCCCTGTCAGTATCACCCCGCGAATGTTATCTAATGATCCATAAATTGCAACAGCTCTTATCAGAGAGGAAGTGGGCTAGCCTTGGAACCAAAACAATGCTTCACATGGTTATCGGTGTACAGTGAGAGAATAAAAGTAGTTTATTATTGCTTTTTAATTTTATTTTTCGTCAGTCAGCCGCATGCGAGTGAAGGGAAGTCGCAGGGCACGTATTTACATCAAAAGGGTCAAAACGCCAACACCACAGTTTTGTGCTGCTTTTTCATTAAAGTGAAAATGACGCACTTCCGCGTAAATCATCGGATTTATCTTCTCGTCCGTTCAGCACATACAGGACATAAAGTGAACGCAAAATGCAGATTACTGTTCCGTCTGTCTTCAAGTGTAATTATTCATACAGTGAAAGTATTATGACAAAATTTGGTAATGGGGTATTATTTTTTATATTTAATACCATTCCATCTAAATAATGCGTCATTTTGCTTAATCAAGAATGTCACTAAGACGTACTCAGTGGACATATGGTTCCATGCAATATTGATCTCGGTATCTTATGTTTAGCATATTAAATCCGTGCTCTTCATACACAGCAAGAGACCGAGTTTCGTACCCATATAAAGGAAATTCGGAAACGGCTCAATAACCCAGTTTCCTCATTGCGAGATATGACCTCCTCAATTAGATTCTGACGAAGAGTACAGATTAATGGTATGATATATGTTGCCGTACATATTGGTGAAAAGCTGTCCTTAGACTATCTTACAGGTGAGGTGAGCAAAATCGACCGAACCGTTCGTACCTGTATACCAGTCTACACGGCGCCATACCACAGAAATCACTGTTATTTAGACTACCCGGCAACACTTATCACTATAATTGCTACCTTTAAAGTGGACAAAAAAGGTTTTCTCGTTGCATTGTATAGTTATTAGGACGTTTGAATAGCAAAGCACAAGTACAGTCAAAGTGCAGTGTAAGGCACTCCATTCCGTATATTCAGCTGCACCCAGAATTACTTCCTTAGATATCTAAAACCCTAAACCACACGCCAGCAGGAATTTAGACAGATATCGTACCTTCATAAGGAACGCAACTTATCACAGTAAAAATCCGCGGCGTTCTATATTGATCATGCCACAACACTTTACGAGCTGCAACACGGACAGCGTCCTTTGATATCCCTTGCTTTATGTGAGGTCCAGCAGCTGACTCGCGCGACACAGCCCTTGCCTGAGAAGCAAGTAGTCTTTCAGCTCCTGAAGAAATCCCCTGCCTTTTGTGTGACCGGAAATTCGTTACCGCATATAAACGATACGTGACTTAACCCGGACGACACAGTCCACAGTATTGTTCCGTCTGCGTCTAGATTTTCCAACTAGTCTCTTTCCATAACGTTTTCTGACTGAACTTCTACTTACACATTTCTTATTTTCCACGCGTGCCAGAGTGCGGTAGTGATTTAAGCGGTATTATTTTGCGCAATTTTGAAATAAGTTGACATGTTCCTTAACAGACTTAGCAATTTCAGGAGACAGAAATGTGATGGAAAAAAGCCGAAAAGATTTTAAAATATAATGACCTTACAATATACATACAGCGCATGTGAAATATAATGACCTTACAATATACATACAGCGCATGTGAAATATAAAAAGAAAGTGATACCAGTAATAAAATGGACAAACGGAAACATTTCAAAATCATTCAGAATATATCTGAGCAACATATCTGCCGAAGAATAACAGAAAAGGGCCATATTGGGCAATGCGCACATACTTCTGAAAGTACTAAAGTAAGAGTACACAACAATCAACAGAGGAAGTAACAGTACATGTAACGTATACTCTAACTACAGCATAGCTGCAACTGTGTGTGTGTGTGTGTGGTGTGGGGGGGGGGTTATGTATGGGTTTTGTAATGTGTGTTTTGACAATTATGTGGGTGTTTTGGCAATATGTGTACTTGTATTTACTGTGTTTTGTATTGCTTGTACTGTGTTTTTATATTGTTTCGTTTAGGTATATTTATTCTTATTTGTTACTAGTGTAAGGACTACTGCCACCAAGTGAAAACTCAATTGCAGTAAATAATAATAATAATAATAATAATAATAACGTACCCTGAAAAACATGGTTTGCTCCAGGTACGTCTTTGTAAAAACCCCGGAAAATGTAATAATAATAATAATAGTAAAGTTAAAGTGATCCCGTTACGGGTCCCGTGTGGCCCGTAACGGTGTGAGTGGTCAGCAGCATGCCCCGGCCGAATAATAATAATAATAATAATAATAAATGATTATTCTTATACGAGTAAATATTAAAGCAACGCACTCTTACTTTCGCACAGGGTCAGAGACTCTTACAACACTGACCATTAACTCAAGAAATCAAAGATTTAATTTCCGCCAATCATTGCTTAGGTGCGCATTCGAGGAACGCAACCCACACAAACAGCGCGACAGCACTGTATATGAAATATCCACCGCATACACATTTACTTGATTCCCATAATGTTATTTCTTGAAGTGAAAGTGTCTTCGGATGAAATACATATCCCGAGGGAAATAAGGACTACGATGAACCCGAACGACGCATACAGACTAAGCCCGTACCGCGCAGTAAACACACTCCGTATAGGTTATAAAAACCAGTAACGCTGTACTTGGAAATAATCATTATTTATTCTGAGATCCATACAAAACACTTAAATACACTGTGTGGGCAGAACGTGGAATTTTTTAACGTTCAGCCTGGTGGTAAACAAAGTGACGACAGAGCCTCAGAGGGTCGAGTTACAGCACACGAAACTTATGTCCACTCTTTAGTTGTAGTTTCGAGGGTTATTTCGCTCTCATGTCATTAAAATGTTTTATTTCCTCTCTTTCGTTTCACGAAGGCTGGCCCTGATACAGGGGGCATGGAATAGGCCTCGTGCAGCTGCTTCTGCAAGATGACGGAAATAGAAACCTAAGCTGGGTATTCCCCCCGAGACCCATAGCTGTCACGGTATCTTACGTGTAACGGTTATACGTAGGCAGCATCCGACGACGTCGTGACCTTTTTGAGTGTCCCTGCAAGTCTCTCAAAGAAATGGAAGAAAAAATTTTCTGAATATTGAATAGTTTGACGACACGCTGCGACGCCCTTCACTACATGAACGGCAAGACTGCAGTACATTCCTGAACTTGTTCTGAAATACAAACGTACCAAACTTTGGCGGGGGGGGGGGGGGCCGGCTTTGATAGTCGAATTTCATCAAAACCCGTCCAGTGGGAGCAGAATTTTTCAATACGGAGGGACAGAAACGAAGAAAATAGTCGCTTTTCACAATTTCGCGAATGCACCCAAGGGTAGCGCAAACATACGCAATGATTTTGTTTGTTTTTGTTACGGAGAATTGCAACATGTCGCAGTTTATTAACCTTAGAAACTGAGGCACGGTTCCAAATGTGAAAAGAAAACCAGCTGAATAGAAGTAACACATGATTTGATAGGAGCCATCCCGTTGTGTTGTAGTATAACCAAAATGAATGTTCCGTCAAAACACAACAATATATTCAATAATATGAATTTTGCTACATGTTTCGGTTACAAGTAACCATCATCAGGCAGACATTTCATTACATGGACATGACATGTTCAGTGTTACAGTATGGTTTCCTATATTGTAAGCACTGAACATGTCAAAGTCTATGTACTGAAATGTGTGCCTGATGATGGTTACTTGTAACAGAAACATGTAGCGAACTTCATATTATTGAATATATTGTTGTGTTTTGACTGAACGATAATTTTGGTTGTAGTAACACATGAGATATTATGAAAGCAAAACATTCATATCGCATTCTGGGAAAGACACACTGTCAACTGCGCCTGTTATTTGCTGAAGGACTACTAATAAGGTTTAGACGGGGGCATTTGGTCAATCCACAAAAGGCTTGACTCCATACTGAGTGTCAACTTTTACCAGCATGCTATCTTAAACTTACGTACATTTCATATGAATTCCATAAAATATATTTCGCAATGAGCAACAATTGACAATGAAGTTCCACATTCATGTGATGTAAACCACTACATTTAAACACTAGGTCTGCTACACAACGAAACAAATCCCTCACCAATACGAGTGCTTTCAGTGTTATTTAGCGTCAGTGCCATGTGTTGGGCTTGTACAGGGTATTCGGCACATGGTGTGCAAATGTTTGGGTGTTTATATACGAGTCATTTTGAGCAAGAAATGTCATCAACGCTTACGACACAAAAGCAGTTATTAAGGAACGTTGGCAGCCCAAACCTTCCCAAGCTTTCGATTGATTCTGCACGTACTTCACTCCGAATTAAATAAAAACAATTTGTGATCTCATTTCAAACGTCATCATTTACTTTACGAAAGCCAGCTTTCGCGATCTAATCGGATTGTCTGGCACGCTCTTGCACTACGATCGTCGCGATTTCTCAGAGATGACGTAGATTTACCCTGAGAACCTAAGAGTTTTTTACGGTTGTGTATTACAAGACCAGAAGAAAAGACAGACTTCCGGAATGACCTCTCGGAAAATCCGCAAGACCGTCTCTACTGCTCACAAGAGCCACTAACGTCAAGTTGCAAGGCCAGACGTGATCCTTCTGCTACTCTCGCACCGTTTCCCTTTTTGTGCCCTGCCTCGTAAGGTAACGATTCGAAACGAATGGTTTACAGTCACAGCCTGAGGACAAGAGGGTCAAAAAATTACATCGTATGGACAGAAATGCTTATTCAATGGTAATATTAATTGCACACAAAAGCACCCGTGCATTTAAAATATACCGTTCCTATACCCTTTACTTAAGGCACTCTACATGTATACTCCGCACAAATAAGTGCGTATTTTTACCTCACTCCATGGAACTGCTAGTTTCTCAGCTAGTCAAGAAATGACTTGCACTTTACGGAATCCGAAAATTCATTACCGTATTCACAACAGCCCCTCACATGTCCCTATTCCTCAGCCACATAAGTAGAGTCCACGCCTTCCAATCCTATTTCCTGAACACATATTTGAATATTATATTCGCATCTATGACTTGGTACTTTAAGTGTTCTATTTTTAACAGACTTTACCACCCTAAAGCTGTGTGCATCGAAAGTGTGTCCTTTTATATCAGTTCATTATATACAAAAACATTTAACAATTTAAATAATATCAGCATTAAATATCCTGTGGGCAACAAATAGAGGAACTGTACACTGAAGGAAGTCTTAAACCAGGTTAGTGGCATTGAAACTAAGTTTAGTTGAGAAATGGGTTTAGCTTCATGAGGGTCAGACAGAACTACACGCAACATGCCAAAATAACGTTTCCCTTAAGTTCTATCGATAAACATCCAGCCAAATGAGAAGACAATACCTCAAACGAGGAAAGATTAGGTCACCTTGGATTAAACTAATCAGATGAGGGGAGAGTATTCAAATAAGGAGAAAGTCGAATGACAGCAGAGTATGTAAAATTAGGCAACAATATTCAAATGATAAGAAAATGTCAAATTACAGTAACATATCAGAGGAGCGAACAACATTCAAACCTTTAACTACGTTCAAATCGCTTCTCTTCACATCCTATATAATTTAATATCCAATGCCAAATCAACGAATGATCTGTTCGCTTCCAGGGCACTCCGTAAAAAGACTTGCGGTGGACACAGTGGCAGGGGACAGGTTTTCTTCGAGTACATCTGTTTCCCCTGTAAGTGTTATCCCACTAATTGATCTATAATTCATGATACCTAATGAAGACATGCATTTCTCCATTTCCGCTACCGTTAACCCTTACGAAGTCTGACTAATTCTACCGAAACCATCCCTAAATTCACATGAACTCGGTAATCCGTTAGGAATACCCCGCGATTTTACAAACAACGAATGCAGTTAAAGTCGGAAAACTGCAGTGAATAAATAAAAAATTTACTACAAGACCAGTGATTTTTCTAATAATAAAGCTAAGATTTAAAAAAAACTCCAAAGTAAACAAACGGAACCTTCTACAAAGTAGAATCCAGCCAGCTTGCGGACCCCCTGGTGAAAAACACTGTTCTAAGTGCTGAGAACTTCCCTGCATATACCACGAACACTTTCGACAGTTCGCGGGCAAAGAATAATTTTCCGGGACTCCCGTCTGTCAGATATGAGACGATGTTTTATTGTCTTTCAAAATAATCTCCCCTGACTGCAATCAGCATTTTACCTCTTCCTGAAAGTCATCTAATGTGTTCAAACAGCTGCTCTTACTTGGACGGTAACATTGTTTGGGTGTCCTTGACGTTTTGAGTTCTTCCAGCTTTGAAGGCGTTCTTCAGTCTAGGGAACAGAGAAATGTCTCTTGGCGCGAGGTCAGTTGCATAAGGTGCCTGGCTCTCGAACATGCTCCGATTTACGAAGCGCTTCATTTTCATGGCAGAAAGAATTCACCTGCGACACAGCGTGGAACAAACTGTGCAAAGATCTTTATCTTTCCCAAATCTTTAAGAAGAACCTGACGAACCATCTTCCAATTCATGCTCAGAGTCATGTGACAGTCTTCAGTCACATTTCACGACACTTGAAGCCGCCTCCCAGTTTCCTTGACGGCTGCCCACAACTTGAAAGTACGTACACTCAAGGTCCTAATATCCCTCTGCGCATCTTTTACGCACTCCAAGCCACGCACGCGAGACCTACATCCAATTCCATAAACAGTATGCAACATTTCGCTTTTCAGGCGCGTTCGCAAAATTACGAAAGGCGACTATTAGCTTCGTCATGTCAGTCCGCATGGAACAACTCGGTCCCCGCTGGACGGATCTTCATAAAATTTTGTCAGCGCTTTTTAGTAAATCTGTTGAGAAAATTCAAGTTTCATTAAAATCTGACATGAATAACGATTACTTTACATGAAGACTAATACACGTTTTTTTATCATATCTCGCTAAATTCTTTTTATAATGACAAATGTTTAGACAACACTTTTAGAAAATCAAAACACGCATTTTATGTTAAATAAATTTTTTCCCCCGAAAATCGTACCGTTCATGAGACAATGTGGAAGAATTTTGTACAGCTGGACAGTTCACGCGTTGCGTGATGGATAACTAAGGTTAACAACACTCACAGTATGTAATACTTATTGTTTTCCCTGCAACAATGGTTGCACGAATTTTTCTCAATGTTACGTTATACTACACTGCCTGTCTTGTTTTTAGCTCTTCTCTTTCCGAGAACGAATCCCACTTCATGTCCTCTCATTGTTACGTGATAAGGAAGAAAACACATACGTGTGGGGTTGTTATGGGTGAACTGATAGAGTGAGGATCTTCCTTTGTACTAATATCTAAAAATACAATTTGTTCGTAGCATGAAGTATCAGAAAACGGAACAACTGGTATATACACCAGACTGTGTTTGCTTGACCGTATAAAAGCCAGAACCGTTTCGCCAGTTTTTCCGGCAGCGCGTTAAAAATTCTGAAATAAAATATACCGCTAAGGAATGCAGCTCATCATATCATAGTGTAAGAATCACCTTCTTTAGGAATCCGCTCTTCAAAAGGAACTTCTCAGCATTAGCATAGCCAAATATAAAAGCTTCATTTCCGACTTTCCGACATCTTCACGTGTTTCACGTCACAACTTTATAATGAATTATCTAAGGGACAGAAAGTACAGCGAAGTAGAGCAGAAACCAAGACATGGCAGGGTGTTTTAAGACGATTTATTTTTATCCTGAACAATATTTATTGCGGTTCTTTTGCCATTCTGTGCTATACATTTTCAGAGAATAAAATACTGTCTTTTCAGAAAATGGAGAGGACACAGTCAAATGAAAATTCTTAAAAAGAAATATTTCGCCGACATTAATATCTCCATGAAAATAATGTATAACGATATTTTTAAAATTTATATTAAAGGGAAACATATAACTGATTTAACAGTGTGAGATTTGAGGTTCTTTCAGCGTGCTGCAAAGGATTCAGGTCGATTTTGATGTCTTTGGGCGAGCAGTTTCTGGTGTTTCGAAGGATCGTAGTGTCTTCGTCGTCAGGGCAAAGGAATGTAAGAAGAATTCTTCGAGAACTTCATCCTAAACACGAAGGCAATACAATCATTCGAAACGTCGGGAACTACTCGTTCATCGCCACAGCTTCACTTCCAAGGAGACCAGAAATTTCAAGGGTAACAACCTATCAGTATGACATCATAACACGTCATGACAAAGTGCTTTAAGAACAAGAAAATAGCATTTCGAAAAAGCTGACAAATGGTTACAGTTATAGCCAAAGTTTAAAATATTTTATTTACAATACACAATTTTTGCGGCAATTGGCCTACAAGAATTTGATACTCTTCTTAAATTCCTCAAGTATCCTGTTACTGTTCTGTCTTAAGCCCCCCCCCCCCAAATATTCCTAGGATAATCCTAAAGAATCTCTGCAAGTCCGTGACCCCTTCTAATATTGCGTAACATTTTGGTATAATAAGGTGAACAGTTGTAAGCATCTTAATTCGCAAACCGGAGGATAACCTCTTATCGGCTGTCTCTCGTTGCTAATCAATGTACTTGCAGCTACCCTCCACCACTGCAGGCCGTCTAATCCATGCGCAACCTGAGGAGGCGCCAGCGCGTGATGACAGAAACACAGACAACGGCGCAACACATGAAAACAAGGACAGTGGGGAGTAACTTGTGTAAAATTCCCGCGTATGACGGGAATGAACAGCAGTGAATACAACGTGCATCCGAACTTCTTCGAGGTTTATGGAGGGGAAAAGAGTGTAAAAAATAAATTCATCTTCAGATAATAAAATCAAATAATTTTCATAATCAAATTTTCAGTAATATTTATAAATTGCAGACACATTTTTCCGCACAGTATCAGATCTAAAAAATGTCACAATAATGACGTATGTAAGTGATTTTGCCTACAGGTTGTGCTGACAAAGAAAAATGTGATAAAAAAAACGCAGAAATGACTCCATTACTCTTCAAAACGAAGCATTCAAAAAAGCGTTTTGTCTACGTCCGATTAAGACTGCTTTATTTTAGTAGAGCTACCGTATCTAAAAGAATTCCAGGGTCTTTATGCCCTCCTCCTGTATCCACCACAAACCACGGTCTACATTTCCCTACTGTATCTACCAAAGTCCACTTTATCAATTCCCCCGCAATGTATCTGTCTATCTATGCTCTCCGCTTTCAAAAATCGCTGTTACGCCTGCCGAACGCTTTCGTAGTCCACATTGTGAAGACATCTCTCAATCAGTGATGCCACAGTCTAAGGCAGTACGCCACACAACTAAACACGAAACGTGCTAAAGAACATAACTAAATAAGTCACTCAAAGACTGATCTAATTTTAGAATCCTCCGAATGTCCTGATTCAGAAATTAATTCGAGGAATATGAATCCTACAGGCAGCGCGCGATGAAAACCTAGTTTCATGCAATTATTTTCAGGCAACAAGAAACTAAGTTGCCTGAAACTGATGCTTTGTTTCCCGGCATGAAAAAGACATAATACAAAATGCTTCAATGTATTTCAAGCTATGAAACTTTGGCTGCTTCTAAGAAAAGCATACACTTTGCCTTCTACGCATTGAGAACCAAAGCGTTAGATTACCGTGACTGTGGTTCCATGTTGTGTGAAACTGGCTTCTTGAGACAAGTTTCTTCTGGTTGCGCGTTGCCTAAGACATTCATAGACTCCTTGGTGGGGGTAGCTGGTCCATTGTCAGGTGTTTGCGACCAAGCCTCTGGTCAGACCGGAACCAGCAATTGAACAGTTGCAGCGATATAAGACCGTCAGCAATTGTTAGTGTTGTAACAGCATAAGCGGCGTTCATGCAGTTTTGTAAATTGCATGTGCTTTCTGTGTCTGAAGAGTGGAAAGACGAAGTAAACTGGGGATTACGTCACCTGGCATATAACGATCTGTCTCTGGGTTAGAGTTATTCGAATATTCAAACAACAGTGTCTTCACATTAAAGGCCTGAG
>Ga0131853_10009625_pt1 | contig 17687 bp, 21 predicted proteins | sample TergutLab28metaG_FD_92764 | JGI IMG/M metagenome (GOLD analysis project Ga0131853, IMG submission 92764) | Labiotermes labralis P1 segment gut microbial communities from Petit-Saut dam, French Guiana - Lab288 P1 (version 2) (version 2) | ecosystem: Host-associated > Arthropoda: Insects >... | reverse complement strand
CTTACGTACCTCACGCCTTCATTATCTTAAGCCAGCCGCCGCTCTCGTATACGCCGAGTTTCCTCTCGACGAGCGCTCTCTCAAAATCTTCCCATCCGATGACGGTAAGTCTGTTGTTCTTTCCCTTCGTGAACTGTACGCCCTGCGTACCCTTCACAAGGCCCGGCTGGAGCCCCTTTATTCTCGCGATCTGCTTCGCTTTCTCTGTACTGATCTTTTCCATTGCCATTTTCATCCCTCTGACATTTCGCACCTTTCGGCACGCACTTCATCATTTATATAGTCAATATATATAGTTTTCTGCTAAAAACGGTACATCCAGCACATTTATTGGTGTGTTCCGGCATGCGTCCACGTACGACGCGTATGTACATTGCCTCGCTGGCGCGTAGGAAAGTGTTATCAAATGACAGAGGCATTAAGGCGGAGATGACGGTCTTCGGTGTTTCCGGTGTCGCTGGTAAGGTCGGAGGGGAGATAACTCCTGAGCTCGCGGTCAGGATCGGTCGCGCGATCGGTCTTCGTTACGGTCACGTGGTCATGAGCAGCGATATAAAGAGGACGGGGCCGATGATAATCAACGCTCTGGCCGCCGGCCTCTGTTCCGCCGGCTGCGAGGTCACTGATATAGGCATATGTCCTTTGCCAACGACCGTGAGGGCCGTCGAGAAGGATGGGTGCAGTCTGATGGTCACATCGCCGAGAGGGCAGGCCGAGTACACCTGGATCAGATTCAATAACTATGACGGCTCATCATTCTCACATTCCCAGCTGTCGGAAATAGAGAGGGCCATGAACAGCGCCGAGGGGATGCCTACAGTAAAGCATGACATGATCGGTATGGTCACATCCGCTGAACCTCCTGCGACCGCCCACATCAACAAGATAATCAAGGACGTCGGGAACATCGACTGTCCGGTCATCATAGACTGCGGCGCAGATACCACTTCTCTCGTGACGCCTCGCCTGATGGCGCAGATGGGTGCCGACGTGACGACCATCAATTCAATAGTTCAACGGGTCTTCGTCGGTAGGGCTCCGGAGCCGATAGAGGCGAACCTCCGCGAACTCATAAAACATGTACGTTCCGAGCCGGGGGCGATAGGTATAGCGCACGACGGCAACGGTAGCCGGGTGGGCATCATCGATGAAAGCGGGAAGTACGTATGCGGCAACACGCTCGTCACTCTGCTCGCGTCCCATCTCAAGGTCGATTCCATAGCCGTACCGGTGAACACCACAATGGCCGTGGATGAGGTTGCCAAGGGCAACGTCATACGGACGAAGATAGGCGATGACCACGTGTCCGAGGCCATGAAAAAGAATCGTCTGCGGTTCGGCGGGGAGCCATCCGGGACGTTCATATTCAGCGGTGCGTCGTTCTGTCCCGATGGGATATACGCGGCGGCCGTTCTCGCCGGCATCGCCAGTGAGGGCAGCTTGAGACAAGCGATCGGAGAACTCCCCTATTATCCGATATGCAACAGCGACGTGAGGTTCAACAGCGAGAAGGCCGACCTCGCGAGACGGCTGGAAGAGAGAATGAGATCGGTGGACTGCAGATCATTGGTGACCGTTGACGGCTGGAGGGTGGAAATGGACGACGGGTGGTATCTCATACGGTTGTCCAACTTCGAGAACACTGTCAGAATTACCGCAGAGGCCCGCGACCGTGTGTACATGCACTGTCTTCTGGACATGGCCCGTGATCTTGTCGTGTCATGCACTCACTGATCGGTCATGTTCACTTCCAATTCATTACCATTGGAATCGTACGCTCTCCAGCTTGTCCTGTCGTACGGCTGGCACGTGATTATATGGACGCCGCCCCATGAGCTGAAGAAATCTATGTCGTCATCCGACGGTTCGTTGAAATATCCCGGATGAGAATGCACCGTTCCCGATATCCGCGAGTTCACCGGCGACAGCCACATGTTCATGAATCCGTGACTGTCCCCGTATATCGTCCCGGGTATGAGCAACATCTCGTCGATCACGCCGCCGTTGTGCCTCGTCAGGCAGAGAAACTCCTGCGGATAGCATGATCTCGCCGATTCGTTTATCCCGTCTATCAGATCCCACGATATCGATATCATAGTCCGCTCTCTAGTTTCTCATGCACCCTTGAGTAGAAGTCTTCGTCGAACATTATGAACCTGCCGTAGTTCGATGACATGGAGAACTCCACTTTCGTTCCTCCGGGTATACCATGCTCCTCCTGGCCGTCGATGACCAGCAGGCAGTCCTTGTCAACTATCTCCACCACTATCTTGGACGACATCGGTATCACTATCGGCCGGGCGGCGAACTTGAACGCGGCCATCGGCACGAGGACCAATGCATTCACGCGCGGGTCTATGATCGGTGATCCCACGCTCAGCGCGTAGCATGTCGAACCGGTGGGCGTCGATACTATGACGCCGTCCGCCCTCAGCTCCGTCGCAAGATTCCCGTCCACATATATTCTGAACTGTCTTATCCTGGCTACGGCATCCGTGTGCAGTACCGCCTCGTTCACGGCGTCCGCCATTCTTTTTCCCTTGTACACCGTCTGCAGTTTGAGACGCTCCTCTATCCTGTATTTTCCGTCCCTCAGTCTCGCGATGCCTTCCTCTATCCTGCTGACCGGTATTTCCGCAAGGAATCCTATGCTTCCGGCGTTTATTCCGAATACCGCTGCGTCACTTCCCCTCATCGCCCTGAGTATCGTCCCGTCGCCGCCTATCGTGATCAGTATGTCGACGTCCATCTCCTCCACGGGATATCCTTTCATGCCTAGATTCTCGGCTATGCCCTTCTCCAGGATCACGTCCTCGTCGCTGAGCGCCTTCAGCACCCTTCTTGCGGTGTCGGCGGCGATCGGCAGGCTCATGTTCACGTACATCCCGTACCTGTGCTCCTTACGGCGTACCGTCCCGTGCGACCCGTGCATCACCATATCGTAAACGTCCTTGTTGGTGACCGCCAGGAAATTCGCCCTCTTGTCAAGGTCCAGCGTCATGTCGAACTCCGTTCCGTCCAAATTGTATACCTCTCCGCCCGCCTCCTTCAGTATCAGGTAGCTGGCCGCTATGTCTATGACACGTATCGACCTGCGGTTGTTCTCGGAGTTCATAAGGAACCCATCAGCCGCACCAGTGGCGACCATCGACATCTCGATGGACGCACATCCGAGCGCGCGGGATGTCTTCACGTGCTTCGCAAGCGTGAAGGAGGACGGGTGGGCACCGTTGCCCATGTATATCATCATCAGCAGCCTGTCCGGCTCGGAGTGCTCCTTGGCGTGTATCCGCTCTCCGTTCAGGAACGCCCCCTTTCCTTTTTCCGCATGGAAACGGTCGCCTGTGACCAGATTCTCGATATATGCTGTATGAATGCCTTTCAGCGATCCCTTGCCTATGCCCATCGACACTGTGTATATAGGGACGCCTATCACGGAGTTGGTCGTACCGTCTATCGGGTCCAGCACCAACGTGTCCTCCGCACCGAAGTCCACGAAACCTATCTCCTCGCTGAGCACGTTCAGTTTCACCTCCTTCTCCTGGAGGTAGCTGAGCACCGTGTTCTCGGCTATCTTGTCTATCTGCGTGGTGGGCGTGCCGTCCATGCCCATGTATAACTCCTTACCCCTGGCCGCCCCGTCCGGGATCAGCTGTATCGCGTTCCGTATGCGTTCCGCGATCTCGCCGAGCATGGTCATCATAAGATTGCATACTACGCGCGTGTATTTATCCATTCGCTGATTTTTTATCGGTAGAGCGTCATCATGTGACGATGAGCGAGGGAGACCGCGTACTGTTCCGTGACGGGAGGCCGATGACACTGTCCGCCGACCCGGGAAGACGCGTTTACGGTGAAAGAACGATCGACGTCGGCGGACGGGAATATAGGGATTGGTCCCCGAACAGGAGCAAACTGTCCGCGTACCTCTGTCTCGGCGGCGGGTTCTTCCCGTTCACCGAAGGAAGCGACGTACTGTACTTGGGTGCGGCCAGCGGCACGACCGCCGGTCATATCTCCGATATCGCCGTTCCGGGAAGGGTGTACTGTGTGGAAATGTCCCAAAGGACGTTCCGCGACCTCGTCGGAACATGTTCGACGAGAAAGAACATGATCCCCATACTCGGGGATGCAACGACGCCCGAAACATACCGTTTCGCGGTGGAGCATGCGGACATCGTATACCAGGACGTCGCCCAGAAGGGACAGGCCGATATCCTGGCAGATAACATGGAATGCTTCTCGGCCAGATACGGCATGGTGTCACTGAAGGCGAGGTCCGAGGATGTCACGTCCGATCCGGCGGCGATATTCGTGAAAGCATGCGCACGCCTGGAGAAAAGGGGGATGAGGATCATCGATATGCTCCCTCTTGAAAAATATGAGAAGGCGCATGCGATGATAGCTGTGGAGATGCTTCCTTGAGAACTGTGTACACGGTCGCGTTCTCCGGGCCGGAATTCCTGATGGTGTACAATCAGAAACGAAAGGGATGGGAGATGCCCGGCGGCAGCATCGAGGACGGCGAGACCGCCGAGGAGGCCGCCGTGCGCGAATACGCTGAGGAATCAGGATATGAGATCTCCGTCGTTTCCACGATGGACATCGGTTCATGTCACGTGTACGCGGCTGTCCTCGGAAAGAAGATACATAACGGCGAGATGGCGTCCGGATCGTTCTCCGAACTCCCGGACGAACTGGCGTTCGATCGGTCTGAGTACGACAATGTGATGGAATGGGCCAGGAACGCCGTGAAATAAGAAAGGTTGCGCGGAACCCCCGCGCATGGTCGAACGGTCACTTCTTCAGTGCGAATGCCATCGATGTCACGAGCAGCATTATACCTGCCGCGATCTCGACGAAGACGCCTATTCCGGCATCCCTCTCCACGTCGAAGAATATAACCAGTGCGCAGATCAGCAGGATCATGCTCAGCAGGATGAATAGGAACTTCATACCTCCTGTGTTCAAATCCTTGATCTCGGTGATGAGCAATATCAAACATCCCACCAGTGAGACGAGCATTGCCACCGCATAGAGGGTGAACGCCCCTCCGTCCTGGAAGAGCGCATCGAATCCTGTCTCGGTTGTGGTGCTGAAGTTAACCCAACTCAAGAAGAACCCGACCAGGCCCAACACTATGGCGACGGCCGCGATTATCCCTATGTACATTTTGGATCTCATTTTTTCACCTTTATATGATGACTGCAACGGTATCTCGTGGTGCGCACTTAAATGTTGTTGCATTTATCCGCGTGCATCGGCCCGTAAATAAAGAAAAAACAACACGCGTTTTGTTAATCAAGCTTTTATACTTGTATCCTCTAACCGCAGAAAGCCTCGCCGCCTTAGATGATTCGGAGGATCAATAATGGCAAGAATGCACGCAAGAAGAAAAGGAAGGTCGTGTTCCACACGCCCTATGATATCGGAAAACCCGTCGTGGGTCGCTCTCAACGCCACCGAAGTAGAGGACCTCATAGTCAAAATGGCCAAGGACGGGTTCACGTCCGCCATGATCGGACTCATGCTCAGGGACCAGTACGGAGTGCCTGACGTGAGACTGCTGACCGGTAAATGTATCACTGAGATCATGAAGGACAAGGGCGTAGCCGCAGCGCTGCCCGAGGACCTTTCGAGTCTCATGAGGCGCGCCATCGCGCTGAACGTTCACCTTAGGGACAACAAGGGCGATCACAGCAACAGGAGAGGTCTCCAGCTGATCGAATCTAAGATCAGAAGGCTGGAACACTACTACAAGGACAACGGTATACTTCCGAGGGAATGGAAATATTCGCTGAAGACCGCTGAGCTCATGCTCAAGTAAGGTGTTCCATGGACGACGGCGTCCTCAAACTACTTTCATCTTTATCTTCCGCAACGGATGTTGTACGGAAACATGATGACATTCACATCTTTTCACATCACGACGCCGACGGCATATCCGCCGGCGTGATATTATCGAGGACCGTCATGCGCGCCGGGAAGAGTTTTAAGCTCACACTGCTCGGTGCGCTGAACAATGTGACGATCGACGAGGTGCGCAACTGCGGCGCCGGCTGCGTTATGATCGCGGACATGGGCGCATCATATCTCAGGGAACTCGACGGCATGGACGCGGATGTTGTGATACTGGATCATCACCGCGACGATGGGTATGAATGCGTGCATGCGCATTACGTGAATCCGCACTCGTTCGGCATCGACGGGATGACCGAGGGATGCGGAGCGTCCGTCGCGATGCTGTTCTCCGCGAGATTCGACGAGGACAACTGGGATCTGGTACAGACGGCCTTCGCCGGTATCGTCGGTGACAAGCAGCATCTGAAGGGACTCGGCAGGATCAACGAATACCTTTTCACCGAGGGCAACAGAAGGAGGTACGTCACGATGACGGACGGTTCGCTCATACCGCCGGGGCATCTGATAAGCTCACTGTTCCTCTCGTCCGACCCGTATATACGCGGTGTGAGCGGGGATGCCGACGGCGTTACGGCCATACTTGGCGACGCCGGGATAGACATCTCGAGATCGTCCGCTGACCTCAGCGACGCCGAACGTCGAAAACTGTCGTCGCTGATAGCCGCGAGGCTCATCGCGCAGGATGTGTCCAAAGAGACGTTGGAGGAGACGTCATCCGTAAGATTCGCGCTCAGGGACTGGAGCATCGGCGCCGCGGAGATCGCGTCGATCCTCGACTCATGCGGACGATCGGGCATCGGAGGTGCGGGCGCCGGGTTCGCGATGGGCGACCGGAAATGTTTCTCCGAGGCGACGGCCGCCGACGAGGATGCACGCAGGAGGATCGTCACCGCGGCCAGAGACCTGGATTCTAATGGGATCAGACCGATGGGCAATATCCAATCATTCGACTGCACCTCGTCCGGGTTCACGGGGATACTGTGTGATATCGTGATGCGTTTCATCGGTGACCGGAACAAACCGGTCATCGGCCTCAACCGCTCCGACGGGATGACGAAGGCGTCCGCGAGATGCAGTCATTCACTTCTGAGAAAGGGTGTGGACCTGTCATCGGCCATGAAAAAGGCGGGCGAATCCGTCGGCGGCGGGGGCGGCGGACATATGATCGCCAGCGGTGCCTGGTTCCCGCCCGGGAAAGAAGAGGAGTTCCTTGAGATCACCGACAGGATCATCGGGGAACAGATCAGCGCCAGGTAACGTCCACTTCATCCGTTCTGAATTTCTGATCCACTTTCGTGTCGTCGATGCTCATTCTCACTCCGGAGTCGTACATCACATGTCCTAACCATGCGATCATCGCTCCGTTGTCTATGCACAGCCTCGGTTTGGGCACGAACATGTCGGCACCGCGCTCTCCGGACATGCATGATATCATGTCCCTCAGCCTCGTGTTCTGAGCGACACCGCCACCCATCAGCACCTCGTCCTTGCCGACATGGGCCATCGCCCTTTCGGTCACCTCCGCAAGCATCGCAAAACACGTCTCCTGAACAGAGAACAGGATGTCCTCCAGCCTGTGTCCCTTCTTCTTCAGGGACACGGCGGCGGTCATTATGCCGGAGAACGCCATGTCCATCCCTTTGACGGAATATGGAAGGTCCAGCAGCTCATCGCCGTCCTTGGCTATCTTCTCGATCGTCGGTCCCGCGTAATATCCGAGGCCGAGCTCCCTTCCGAGCTTGTCCAGCATGTTGCCTATGCCTATGTCCAGCGTCTCACCGAATATACGGTAACGCCCGTTGGTGTATGCTATCACCTGAGTGTTACCGCCGGACGCATACAGAAGAACGGGGTCGCTGCATCCGGTCGTCGCATTCCCTATCTCAACGTGTGCAACGCAATGGTTCACGCCCATTATCGGTATCCCGAGTCTCACTGACAAGGCACGGGCGGCGGTGGCCGCGACCCTCAGGCACGGCCCCAGACCGGGACCCTTGGAGAATGAGACCAGTCCTATGTCCTTCAGCGACACGTTCGCTTCGGTCAATGCTTTCGATATCGTTGACGCTACGATGTCGGCGTGATGATTGGCCGCCTCCCTCGGATGCAGACCGCCCTCGGGCGGTTTGTACATATCGATCACGTTCGCAAGAACATTACACTTCTCGTCCGTGATCCCTATACCGAGCGTATGCGCCGTTCCCTCTATCCCTATGGTCAGCATTATTTCATACCTGCTGCGGATTCGAGTTTGTCCAGTATCGGTATCGCACCGACTATCACTTCGCCGTCGGCGATGAGGACCGGGAATGTCTTCTCAACTATCTCGTAGAACGCCGCCTCGGCGAGACCGTCCACGGTGTCAGCGTTGATCACCTCTATCTTGATACCTTTGGGCATCCTCTCCTTCACGTGGTCGCACTTCTGACAGTCGTTCTTCGTGAACAGTTTCAACTCTTTCATGCCGACACGAAACGGTCGTCTGTTTTATATGTTTCGTATATACGCTGCCGCCTGGACGGTTCTGCCCGATCGGCTCCTGAGCGTCAGGGAATGTACAAAAATATATTATATGGGAAACTTATCATCAGCCCACCGGGCTCGTGGTCTAGGGGTTATGACGTCTCCTTGACATGGAGGAGGTCGCCGGTTCAAATCCGGCCGAGCCCACCATTGTCTTTCCGTTCCATGAATCTTCGATACTGTTTTCTTTGCCTTTAGGACGATCTCCGGGGCGATCGCTCCGGATGTTCTTCGTAGGATAACTTGAAAAGATTGAAATGGCAGTGCACCCAAAAGCAACCGGAACGGTTGAGGAAGCTGGCGGCGGTCGGAGAGATCGAATGAGACATTGAACGAACGGTCTCAAAACGTAGAAATACTAATAAAATATTGGTGCTGGCACGCGATCGTAGTCTAGTGGTCAGGACGGGGGCTTCCCAAGCCTCTAACCCGGGTTCGAATCCCGGCGATCGCACTCTCGTCGCACGCATGGTGTTTTTTTTGTAACGTTTATATCATTGCGGTGCCTACACCACATGACGCACATGCTGGAGATCGACAGTTCCAAGGGAGAGGGAGGAGGACAGGTCGTACGCTCCAGCGTCGCACTTTCCGCTATAACCGGGATAGAGGCGCGTCTGACGCGCATACGCGAGAATCGTCCGACGAACGGATTGTCGAAGCAGCACTGCATCGCCGTGAAGGCCGTCGCCGATATGACGGGTTCCGAGGTCATCGGGAATCACGCCGGGTCCAGGGACCTTCTTTTCAAACCCGGCAACATACAGAAATCAGATATCAGGCTGGACATAGGTACGGCAGGGAGCATCAGCCTCGTACTGCAGGCGGTGATGTTGGCCAGCCGAAACCACAGGGAACGTGTTAGAGTGGACGTGCGCGGCGGCACCAATGTTATGTGGGCCCCTCCTATCGACTCGTATCAGCAGATACTGTTCCCACTCATGGACCGTATGGGCGTCCGCGCGAGACTGCAGATCGCCGACCGAGGATTCTACCCGGACGGTGGCGGAAGGGTGATAGCGGAGTTCGATCCGATAGGGGACATATCGCCGCTCATGATAAGCGACCTCGGCGAATTGAAGGGGATCGAGGGGGTGTTCTACATACAGCACCTCAAGGATTCGATAAAGGACGATATGATCTCATCGTGCGACGATATGCTGGACCTTGACTGTCCTGTCAATATCGAAGTGCAGCGGACGGTCGGCAACTCCAAAGGGGCCGGTCTGTCGCTGGTGGCGGTGTACGAGAACGGACGCCTCGGGAGCAATGTGCTCACCACGAAGGGGCATCCGGCGAAGCAGGCGGGAGAGGACGTGGCGAAGGACCTCCTGAAGGAGATGGGATCCGGCGCGACGATGGATGTGTACACCGCCGATCAGCTGTTACCGTACATGGCGATGGCCACCGGCCCCAGTGAGTTCACGGTTGCCAGGATCAGTAAACACTTATTGAGCCAGATGGATACTTTGGAAACGTTCCTCGACGTGAGATTCGGTGTCGAGAGGAGAGGACAGGTGTACAATCTGTCCGTGACCCCCGGTGATCGGGATTGAGGCCTTTCATCCATATCAACTGCGCCATGTCCGCCGACGGAAAGATAGCCGGGAGTGACAGGACGCAGGTCAGGATATCCGGCGAAGAGGATATGGCGCGTGTGAAGGAATTGAGAAGGAAATATGACGCAGTGCTCGTCGGCGTCGGGACGGTCGTCGCGGACGACCCTCATCTGACGATAAAAGGTGCGTCATACGACGAGAATCCTGTGAGGGTTGTGATCGACCCGCACGGCAGGATGCCCGCCGGCTCTCAGGTGATCGACGGACGGGCACCGACCGTGATACTCACGGACAGCAGCTGCGATACCATATGGAACAACGTCAACACCGTCAGATGCGGCACCCCATTCGATCTGGTGAGGGCAATGGAGGCGCTTTCCGAACTCGGCATCGAGAACGTCCTGGTGGAAGGCGGAGGAGCGACCATAGCGTCGTTCTTCGAGCACGGTCTCGTTGATCGTTACACAGTGTTCGTGGGCGCGATGATCATAGGCGGACGGGACTCGCCGACACCGGCGGACGGCGACGGATGGATAGCCGGAAAAGGAGTTCCGCTGAAACTCAAGAGCGCGGAGATACTCGGCAACGGCGTCCTCATGACATACGAGGTCAGATGATCTGTTCGATTATGAACTTCGAATAGTTGTTGCCTGCCCCGAAACATTCGCTCGAGGCTATCTTGTACTTCTTTTTCGTTATTTCCTCGAGGACCGTTATAAAAAGTCCCTGGCTGAACATAGATAACGATTCGGCGGTGCACTGCGTCACCTCGATATTGTCACGAACGATTATCGTGAGCGGCATGAACGTGTACACGCACACCTCGCCGATGTCGTGTATCTCGTAGAACTCCTGCAGTTCGCCTATGATGTCCTCCGTCTTGGTCGACGATATCTTCTTGGACAGCGCCATGCCTATGCTCTTCCCTGTATGGCGCATCATGGCACCTATGCACAGTCCGGAGCCTTCGGCACCGACTATTATCGCCCTCATCAACGTTTTGAAGAAGTTACAGTCGCGTTCGGTCACCATCGCCAAGGTTTTACGATAGATCTCTATGCCCTCCTCGTTGGCATCACGCGATCTGGCCATGAGCCTCGACGCCATGGAGAATATCTTCTTCCTGCTGTCGGCCGGGTCGTCCCTGAATGTTACCAGGCCTTCGTTGAACATCTTGTCCAGATGCACGGACAGCGTCGATTGCGCCTTTCCGGTTATGACGGATATCTCGGTGAGGGAAAGGTCCGATGACGACAGCTGGGACAGAATCTGCCTTCTTACAGGATTGATCACCTGCACCAAGCCGCGGGCCGTGGTGTAAATATCAAAACTTTCATCCATCTAATACTGCTATGCCTTTCATCCATATAAACAGTTAACGTCCTAACACTGATGTGTACTTGCGGCCTCTGAGGGCTGCGGACGGCACCGTTAATAATACGGCTTGCTTATAGGGAGGACATGAAGGTCGGCCTCGGAGATGTCAAAAATGAAATGAGGGCCGTTTGGTTCACCAACGGCGAGGTCAGGATGATCGATCAGCGCAGGCTTCCCAGCGATGTCTCGATCGTCAGTTTCAAAGATCACAACGCAGTGGCCATGGCCATTAAGAACATGACCGTACGCGGCGCCCCGTCCATAGGTGCGGCGGCCGCGTACGGGATGTGCCTCGCGGCGCTGAACGGAAGGAATCTGAAGGAGGCTGCCACCGTCATAAAGGCGGCGAGGCCCACCGCGAACGACCTGTTCTACGCGGTGGACCACATGGTATCCGAATTGAAGAAGGGTGTTGCGCCGCAGAAAGCGGCCGACGACTACGCACAGATGATCGTCGACAAATGTATCAGTATGGGTGAGCACGGTGCCCCGCTGATAAACGACGGCGATGTGATAATGACACACTGCAACGCCGGCGCGCTCGCAACGGTGGACGTGGGTACCGCACTGGCACCTATAAGAAAGGCGCACGCCGAAGGTAAGGGCAAGAAGATATTCGTCTTCGTCTCCGAGACCAGGCCGAGACTGCAGGGGATGCAGCTTACCGCATGGGAGCTTCTGCAGGAGGGCATACCGCATTCCGTGATAACGGACAACGCATCCGGACATTTCATGAAGATGGGTGTCGACATGGTCATCGTGGGAGCGGACCGAATAGCCGCCAACGGTGACTTCGCGAACAAGATCGGAACGTACGGGAAGGCGGTACTTGCGAAGGAACTTAACATACCGTTCTACGTCGCAGCGCCTGTGTCCACGTTCGACTTCGAAACAGAGGACGGGGACAAGATAGTGATAGAGCATCGACCCGAGGAAGAGGTGACCATGATCGGTTCCATGAGGATCGCACCGGTCGGCTCGCATGCAGTAAATCCGTCATTCGACGTCACACCGGCGAGATACGTCACCGGGTTCATTACAGAAAAGGGCATCCTGAGGCCCGATGAGATAAGCAGAATGAGGTGAAAGACTGAACGAGAAAGAGGCTAGGGACGTATTATGCGCAGCATGCTCCAAATTGTATCAGAGGGAGCTCCTCGTCTCGGCCGGCGGCAACGTCAGCATAAGGTTCGATGACGGTATACTGATAACTCCGTCTGGAAGGAACAAAGGTTCGCTGCTTCCCGAAGATATGATAAAGATGTCGATGAACGGAAAGGTCATCGGAAAGGGTAAACCGTCCATCGAGTACAAGTTCCATCTTGGACTGTACAACGCCAGGAGCGAGATCAACGCTGTGGTCCACTGCCACCCGATATACTGCACCGCGATAGCCGTGAAAGGTGAGAAGATAAGAGCGGACCTTACCCCGGAAGGGGTCATGCTGCTCGGTGACGTTCCAACCGTCCCGTACCGTACCCCCGGGTCGGACGAACTGGCGGAGGAGGTGCTGAAGATATCCAAGCACTCGGCGGCGATCATGGAGAGCCACGGCGCGATCGTCCAGGGAAGGACGATGGAGGAAGAGTGCAACCGCATGGAGGAGCTTGAGTTCCAGGCGCACCTGCAGCTGGTGGTCGGCAATGCGGCCGGTCTTCCGAGGGACGAGGTATACAGGCTGAGGAGGATGTGACCGTGATCCTGGTAACGAAATGGTTCGGGGTGTTCCTGTGTGACGACACGAAGGTCATGGATAAACGCCTGATGCCGAAGGATGCGAGACAGATAGCCGAGAAGCTTGCGGAGATGCAGCGCGGACGGCTACTTCCGGAGGAGACGGAACTGGCCGACGGTCAGAAGAAGCTGCGTGTATCTGAACGGAGACAATCGGAGCTCGGAAGACCGATGCTGTTCGACTCCTCCTTCATAAAGGCGGACGCATACGGATACTCGGGGGAGCTTATGCACGAGGCCATGCTCATCCTCGGAAAACTGAGGACGTCGGAACCAATACCCAGAGATAAGAATCTGGTGCAGGCGATCAGACATTTGGATGATGTCATCATCTCATGCAACCTGATGAACGAGAGGCTTCACGAATGGTACGGGCTCCATTTCCCGGAGTTGGGGGACCATGCGAAAGAGGACAGGTACTGTGACCTGATCGTGAGACACGGTCATCGCGGGAACATAATCTCGGAACTCGAACTGAACATAGAATCCATCGGTTCCGAGATGGATGATGCGGACATAGACAAAATAAAAGAGCTCGCAGGAACGCTCCGCAACATGTATGCATTGAGGGACGCCACCGAATCATACATCTCTAGGCTGGCTGAGGAGATCGCACCGAACATGTGCACCCTTCTCGGAAGCTCACTGTCCGCGCGGCTCATATCGTCGGCCGGCGGTCTCGACCGTCTTGCATCGCTGCCGTCGTCCACACTCCAGCTGCTGGGTGCCGAGAAGGCTATGTTCAGGCACTTGCGGGCAGGGAAGAAGCCGCCGAAGCACGGTATGATCTTTCAACATCCGGATATACACCGCGCCCCGTACTGGCAGCGCGGCAACATATCGAGGGCATTGTCCGGGAAGGCGCTGATAGCGGCGAAGGTCGACAATTACAAGGGAGAGTTCATCGGTGGTTCGTTATTGAACGAGTTCAATGAGAAGGTGAAGGGGATTAAGGCAAAATACCCGGAACCTCCGAAGAGACGTCCCGAGTCCAAGAACAGAAAAAGGAACGTCCGCAGAAAGTGATGTGTACCTTTCAAAGATGTTCGCGGCCTTGACATTATGTGTACGGTACGGCCCTCTTATGAACAAATATTTAAACATAGTAAAGATTGAGGAGTGCGATAACAATGTGGGAACAGAAAGAAGTAAGGGAGCTGAAGGTCGGCAGGTACCTCAACATAGATGAGGAACCGTGCAAGATCATATCGATGACCACGTCGAAACCCGGTAAACACGGTTCCGCCAAGGCCAACATAGAGGCAACGAGCATCTTCACCGGTGCGAAGAAGACCATCACGTCACCTGTGAGCGCCAAGGTCCAGGTACCCATGATCGACAAGAGGAAGGGACAGATACTATCGATACGCGACAGTGAGATACAGCTGATGGACCTGGAGACGTTCGAGACGTTCAGTATGGCCATCAACGACGATCACGAGAGTGAACTCACTGAGGGCGGCGAAGTGATGTATCTCGTTGCGATGGGCAGACAGAGACTGATGTGATGCCCTTCGGCCTGACGTTCGCCGACGCGGACTCGGAGTTCTCCGAGGCGGATGCGGTAATATACGGTATACCGTACGACCGCACGTCCACGTTCAGGTCCGGGTCGAGAGAGGCCCCGAACGCCGTAAGGCGCGCATCGTATAACTTCGAGGTCGAACACTTCGAGCACGGTAAGCTGCCTGCTGTGAAAATGAACGACTACGGCGACACCGACGACCACATATCCCCGGAGGCCATGTTCGATGAGATCGTTTTTTCTGTGTCACCGGCCGTGAACAACAACAAGTTCACCGTGGCGATCGGAGGGGAGCATTCGATCACCGCACCGATAGTCAGTTCTTACGGAAAAGTATCAGTGATCTCGGTGGACGCCCACCTCGACTCGAGGGACGAGTTCATGGGAAGCCCTCTGAGCCACGCATGTGTGATGAGGCGCTGTTCCGAGTATGTCGGAACGGACAACGTCTTCGTGCTCGGGGTCAGGTCCGTGAGCGCAGAGGAGCTGGACCGCGATGATGTCATCCCTCATATCTCGTCGTACGAGATAATGAACACCGGCATAGAGGACGCCGTCAAAAAGGCACTGGACTCCGTCGGGAACGAAAAGGTGTATCTGACGATAGACATAGACGGCATAGACCCCGCGTACGCCCCCGGGACAGGAACACTAGAGCCATTCGGTCTGACGCCGATGGATGTCAAGAAGATCATAAACGCCGTGGGCGACCGCCTTGTCGGGATGGACGTGACGGAGATATCACCGCCGTACGACCACGGCAGCGTCACATCGGTACTGGGCGCAAGACTGATAAAGGAAGGTCTGGCGGTATTCTCTAAGCATCATCTTTGTTAGCCGGCGTCAATACACGCTCGACGAACTCTATCGCCTTTATCTCGGTCTCATTGGCCCTGTGCAGCGCCATATCCTTATCCTTCGACTCCGAGTATATCCTGAACTTCGGTTCGGTGCCGGACGGTCTCGCAAGTACCCAGCCGTCATCATAGAGTAGTTTCAAGCCATCCGTCATGTCGGCCCTGACGGTCTTATTGACCTCCTTCAGATGCCTGAGCAGAGAGCTCTTCAAACTGTTAGGGCAGTCTATCTTCCTTTTCTCGGTGTAATACTTAGGAAGAGTCTCCAGCTGCTCGGACAGTTTTCCGCCCTTGACCATACATTCCAGCATCGCGGCGACGGACATGGCGCCGTCACGGCATAATTGATGTTTCGGAAATATCAGACCGCCGTTCTCCTCTCCGCCGAAGACCGCCTTATTCTCGAACATCGCTCTGGCGACTATCGGCGAACCTATGGCTGTGTACATGATGGTACTTTCCATCTCTTTCACTACCTCTTCCACCATGGAGGATGAGCTGACCGGAGTGACCACAAGGCCGGGTCTGTTCGATAGCACGTATTTGGCTACCAGCGCGAGGCTCTTCTCCCCACTCACGTATTCTGCGGTGTCCGAGATGAAGATCACCCTGTCGGCGTCGCCGTCATGTGCTATGCCCAGGTCCGCGCCGGTCGATCTGACCAATGCGATCAGGTCTCTCAGATTCTCCTCGGTCGGTTCGCTCGGATGCCCGGGGAAATCGCCCTGCGGGTTCGCGTTGAGCGTGATCGCACGGACTCCCAATCTGCTCAGTAGCAACGGCGTTGATACGCATGCGGCGCCATTCGCGCAATCCAGAACGACCGTGAACTTTGCGGCGCGTATCGCCGCCGCATCCACGCGCCTGAGTATCGCGTCTATGTATCTCTCGATGGCGTTGGAACCGTACTCGAATGTGCCGACCGCATCCCATTCCTTGCACTCTATATCCTCTTCGAAGAGGGACTCTATCTTCTCTTCTCCTTCACGTATGAGCTCCTGCCCGGTGGGCCCGATGCATTTTATGCCGTTGAACTCCGGAGGATTGTGTGACGCGGTTATCATCACACCGCCGGACATGCCGTCATGCGACCCGACATAATACTGCAGCGCGGGCGTCGGCGCGACGCCTATGTCTATGACACGAGCGCCTACGGACATCAGACCGGCCGCGACGGCGGCCTTTATCATACCGCCGGAGTCCCTGGTGTCGGATGCGATGACGACCGTATCCTCAAAATACGTCCCTATCGCCTTTCCGAGCCTGACGGCGATCTCCGCCGTAAGTTCCTCGTTGACGACCCCTCTCACGCCGCTCGTACCGAAAAGCCTGCCCAATATATCGCGCCCCTTCACAGAGCGGTTATACTGACGACGTTGTTCCCTCTGAGAACAACCGTGCCCAGACGCCTCTCCTGATCCTGCGTCCTCTCTTCCGTCTCCTCGAGGGTCATGTTCATGTAATCGTCGTATCCCTTCAATTTCCCTTCAAGGACACGGTTGTCCTTGAGAAGAAGTGACACACGTTTGTCGAGCGATTTTTCCAATAAAGCTAACGGCATTACCATAATAACCGTTCGTTCATGTTTAGGAGATTATATAAATGTTCGTTATTTCGGACCGATTCATTCTGAGTGTTTTCTGCACCTATCGAGAGAAGGGTCGTATATCATATGTCAACCATGTGTTTCTGTTCATATGACAGTAACGTAATCTAGGTTACGGTAATTTAGATTACGATAATTTTGTAACACGTGTGGAACAAAAAAGATCGCGAAAGAATAAAAAGAGATAAAGCGGAGGAGAATACCCTCTCCTCCTTTTTCGGTACTATCACAGAGGCCAGTCAGATATGATCTCTCCGTTGGCGGTCAGTGTGCCACTGATGACGGTGACGGACATGTCGCCGTTGTCATAGCTGAAGTCGAACACGACCGGTCCGCCGTCCGCCATGAACAGCACACCGTCTATGAGCAGCCAGTCGCCATCGTTCAACAGCGTGGCCTCCTTCAGCAAAAGCTCACCGGTTATCGTCAGTGTCGCATATCCGTCGAAGATAACCCTCGCGTTGTCAAGGTCGAAACCAAGCGACGTGTCGGTGGTCATCGTCATGTTCGTCTCATGCCCGAACGTGATCGTGTACGCGGTCAGATAACCAGGCACCTCGTCCTGCACGAGCATCGCGATACCG
>Ga0131853_10009624_pt1 | contig 17687 bp, 17 predicted proteins | sample TergutLab28metaG_FD_92764 | JGI IMG/M metagenome (GOLD analysis project Ga0131853, IMG submission 92764) | Labiotermes labralis P1 segment gut microbial communities from Petit-Saut dam, French Guiana - Lab288 P1 (version 2) (version 2) | ecosystem: Host-associated > Arthropoda: Insects >... | reverse complement strand
TGCTCGGTGATGATCGGACGAATAATCACATCATAAGCGCTTCTCATTAGGCAAATACCTCCTCGATCTTGGTAAGAGCCGCTTTGTCGATAACCAAAGCACGCACATTTACGATTTCATAAGGGTTGAGGATTCCGCCAAAGGTAACGGAAACACCTGGGATGTTTCTGCTGCTCTTATAGACGTTCTCATTACGCTCTTCCGTAATCACGAGGGCTTTCTTCCCGCCGATTGCAAGGGTCTCCAGAAGGTTCACCATCTGCTTCGTCTTGATCTCGTCTAGGTTCAAGCTATCGATTACATAGATCGCAGTCTCCTGCGCCTTGTCTGAAAGCGCGCTCTTGAGAGCCAAGCGACGGACTTTCTTGTTGATGTTGTAGCTGTAGTCACGTGGTTTCGGTGCGAATGCAAGTCCACCATGTGTCCAGTGTGGCGCTCTTGTGGAACCCGCACGGGCACGGCCTGTGCCTTTTTGTCTCCAAGGCTTCTTGGTGCTGCCGGATACTTCCGCTCTGGTCAAGGTACTCTGTGTCCCTTGACGGCGATTCGCCAAGTGGTTTTTCACTGCGGTGTGCAGTACATGCATGTTCGGCTCAATGCCAAAAACGGCTTCAGAGAGCTCGACTTGCCCGACTTCCTTACCTGCCATGTTGTACACTTTTGCTGTAGGCATATTATTCAACTCTCCTTTCCTTAACCGTTTTTAACAGTAGTTTTGAGGTATACAATCCCGCCCCGAGGGCCAGGGATCGCGCCGCGTACGGCGATTAGGTTGAGCTCCGGATCCACTTTCACAACGTCTAGGTTTTGAATCGTAACTTGATCCACACCCATGCGCCCGGCACCCATCTTACCCTTGCGGATCTTCGCAGGTGTCGCACTGGAACCCATGGAACCAGCATGTCTGTGAACCGGACCGCCACCGTGTGAGCGCTTTTGGATCGCAGCGCCGTGCCGCTTGACCACACCGGCGAAACCTTTACCGCGGGATGTGCCAGTCACATCGATCTTGTCACCCTCTGCGAAGGTGTCAGCTTTGATTTCATCACCAACGTTTAAGCTCTCTGTATCTGCAAGCCGAAACTCTTTCAGATATTTCTTGGGAGCTACACCTGCTTTTTCCAAGTGTCCTTTTTCCGGCTTTGTGAGCTTTCTTTCCTTGATGTCAGAGAAACCAAGCTGCACTGCGCTATAGCCTTCTTTCTCTGCCGTCTTCTTTTGTACTACAGTACAAGGTCCCGCCTCAATGACGGTCACAGGGACAACTTTCCCTGCTTCATCGAAGATCTGCGTCATGCCGACCTTTTTCCCGATGATTGCTTTCTTCATGCGTTATTCTTCCTCTCTATTAGGTTATTGGTTGACTTCTCCGCCAACATGACCTGATCTGCAAGTCTCTTACTTATATAAGTAACACTTACAGCTTGATCTCAATCTCAACCCCAGCCGGGATCTCAAGACTCATCAGAGATTCAACGGTCTTCTGCGTGGGAGCCAGAATGTCCACAAGACGTTTGTGCGTCCGGCGCTCAAACTGCTCACGGCTATCCTTATATTTATGGACAGCACGCAGGATGGTCACGATTTCTTTCCGTGTCGGCAGCGGAATCGGCCCTGATACGCTGGCGCCGGTTCTTTTCGCTGTTTCCACAATCTTTTCAGCCGCTTGATCAATCAACTGATGATCATAGGCCTTAAGTCTGATGCGGATTTTTTTCTTTTCTGCCATTTTGTTCTTCCTCCTAATGCACGTTAAGTGTCGGGGACTTGCCCCATCTTTTCCGCGCAGCCCGTGTTTTTCTATCCACCGTTCCGTGCGTATCATTCTTGGCCCAAAATCAAAACCGGCATCTCTCTGCCGGTTCTCACATTGTCCAAGCGATATACGCAGTGAACAAAAAACACAGCCGCCCGATCGTCGGACATACTCCACGAAAGTTACCTCAGACAAGCCAAGCAATCTCCCGCTTCATCGCATTTTCCACGCATCAATAGACATTCGCCCAAATTGACGCCTAATTAGAATACCAAACCAAAGCCCCAATGTCAATGGGTTTCCGTCAATTTTTTTGCAAAAATCCAGAAAACATTGACAGCCGCCCCGAGACTTGATATGCTTTGGCATATATGATGTATTGTAAGGCACACTGGCCCACATCGCCCCGCATAACCCACGCCCTGTGTAGGGGCGCACAGTGTGCGCCCGCCCTATTGCAGATTCACAATATCCACATCGCGTCCCGCCCACCCTCAATTCATTCATCCAGTTCGCCCAAACCTGGTATAATAAACATAGAAAGCCCGGCATAAAATACCCCATTTTCAAAAAAATCTCAAGCCAAAACAAAAAACGAAATAAAAATAGTCAAAAATGCAGCGAAAACGATAAACTTGATCGAAATACAGAACTTGTCGAAGGGAAACACCGAAAAAAACCTACACAAAACAAGTGCAAAAAGGTACAAAAAGGGAGCTCTACAGCATCCGTTTCCCCCATTTCGCGCATACAACAAAGCCAGCCTCAGACGAAGTGAATCAATGGCCTTGCTTTGTAGAGATGACCGCCCTCAGCGCCCATGTTCCAAATCTGCACCAACACCGAAAGAGCGGGACGATGTGAGCATCGTCCCCTACAGCATATCAAAAACCACCCACAAAGGAGGTGACCCCCATGTCCCCCGGATTACGTCTTTGCGCCTTCCATCTCGCATTCTTCCTATGCCTGAACCTCATCCCAAGCCTCATCCCCCCGGCAGACGTCCTCTTCGCAGAGGTGGAGACCGAGACCGAAGTCCCCCCGGCAGAACTCACTGGCATGGACGATGTCTCCCCCGACGATTGGTTCTACGTCTACATCCGCCTCGGATACCGCCACGGCTTCCTCCATGGACAAGATGGCAAGTTCGAACCAAACCGCTCCATCACACGGGCAGAGTTCATCACCATCCTTGGCCGTCTCCACCGCGCACTGGGGGGCTATGTGGAATATGAGGCAAGCTCCGCCGCAGAGACCTTCCACACGCCCTACCTCCGATGGGCAAACGATCTTGACCTCATAGAAGGCAACGAACACGGTCACTTCCGCCCCGATGAACCCATTCTCCGGGCAGAAATCGCTGTCATCTTGATGCGTTACTTAAATGTCTATAGCCTCTATGACCACTTCCTGCCACAGTATGAACACCACAACGAAAACTTCGCAGACGCGGAGGATATCCCCCCCTGGGCGGCTTCCCCCGCCCGCCTCTTACGCAACTTCGGTATCATGCAAGGCATCCATCATCCGGAAGACCCAGAGGGCATCTACTACTTCCTCCCAGATGACGAAGCCATGCGCAGCGAAGCCGCCACCATCTTTGCAAGAATGTTCATCACCATATTTGACGGTACAGTTGCGACGTAGGGGCTTCTGCGAACAGAAAATCCCAAGCCTCCTTTCCCAAAGGAGGTGGCAGGCGTAGATTCAATCTCACATAAGCCCACAAAGGGCAATCCTCAGTCCGCACAGCACAACAGCTCCTTTGAAAAAGGAGCCTAAGATACCCAGACAAAAACAGCACCCGATTCTCGGGTGCTGTTTCTATTACACTTACACTACCGCAACATCTCGCCCAAAAGCCGTGTATTCTCATGAGCTCCTTGGCCCATAGGCTCCACCGCCCGTGTGAGCCGTTCCTGATACATCTGTCTCTCATCAAGTACCTCTCGTACAAGCTTCATCAGTTGATCCGGCACAAAGTCCTCCACCGCCCCGCCTGACGGCATGTCGAGCTTTTCCAGATAATAGGCAATCTTCGGATCGCAAACCAGCCCAATCACAGGCGTCGCCGCACAGGCCGCAAAGAGCATGGTATGGAGCCGCATCGCGACCACCAAATCCATCCGCCCACACGCCCCGATCAAGGCCTCCGGTGGCAAATCCGCTCCCAGCAAATACGAGGGCTGCGCCATCTGGGCCATAATCTCCCGGCTCATGGTCACATCATGGGGCATCTGCATAGGCAAAAACACCACATGATACCCAAACTCCGCAGTAAGCCGATCCGCAAACTGCGCCATCTGGGAAACAAAATCCTCCCCCGTCCGCAGCTTCCGAACAGATATCCCAATCAGCGGACGGTCTCCTGGAACTCCCGCCTCACGAAGGGTACACTCCGCCAAGGCTTCATCCTGCACATCCAGCAAAAAGATCGGATCCGCCGTCACATGCATGGAAGTCCCCGGCACACCAATACGTAAAAGCTCTTCCCGGCTGCTCTCTTCTCTCAAAGTAAGCACATCCACACGGCTCACAACTCGTTTCACCCGCCGCCTGTTCCGGGGTTTCTCCACAGGGCCAATGCCGTTTGCATAGAGCATAACCGGCTTCCGCATCCACTTTGCCAAACGGATGATGGAAAGATAATAAATAATACTTCTGGTCGAGCTCTTATCCTGTAATAAGCTCCCCCCACCGGAAACGAGCACATCCGCCCGCCAAAGTGCTCTAAGTACAGACATCACATTAAACCGATACACTGCAGGCGTCCCATGCTTCTTCGCCGTCTCCTCCGGCGTGTTCGAGAGTACCGTCACACTGACCGGACAAGGCAGATCCTTTGTACTCTGCACAAAGGCATCCAAAATCGCCTCATCACCAGCGTTTTTAAAGCCGTAATAGCCGGAAACCAACAACCGCCGCTCCCGCATGGCAGCCGCCGCGTAAGCAGAGAGGGTATCCTTTGTCATAGTCTCAATGGAATATTGCTCCTGCACCATCTCACGCCCGTACGCGCCCAACGTCTCCCGCTCCGATGGTTCCAGTTGTAAGAGACTAAGCACATCCTCTCGCAGTCGCGTCTCCGTCGGAAGCGCCTCCCCGCGACCACAGAAATTCGTCCGCTGTGCCATTTCTCGCTTGGCTTGGTCAAATATCCCGATATACCCCTGCGCACCCGCAAGTACCACAGGCCGCGCCCCGCTCATCGCCTCAAGAGCCGCACGGCTCACGCCCACAAACACGTCCGCCGCTGCAATACAGGCCTCTACATCTGTCCGCGAACCCGTCATATGAATCGCAGTGTGTCCAATACGTGCATTTACCGCTTCCGCCTCTTTACGCAAGCGTAAGAGCTGATCCCCGCCGCCCACAATCAGAATCTGAAGCCCCGGGCAGGCTTCACACAAGTCCGGCGCAATATGGAGAAGCTGCTCTGCAATGATCGCCGGTTCCTGATCCAAGCGGCTCACATGCAAAACCACAGGCGCATCTGTCGAAATCCCAAACTCCCGCCGCACCGCTTCCCCAGAGACCTCCGGCGAAAAGCGTTCCATATCAATCCCGTTCGCTGTCAGGAAAATATTCATCTGGGGCACCCCATAGCGGGCAATCAGATATTCTCTGATATCCTCACTCACCGCAATGGTCTTCTGTCCCCAGTTAGACAGTTTTCCCGCCAGCCCATCCGCCGCAAACATCCCATGTGCCGTGGTGACAAAGACATACTTACTCCGCTTCCGGCGGATCAGGCCGCACAAAAAACCCGGGATCCGCGCATGAGCATGCACCACATCAAAGACCCCCCGGCGAATCAGCCGCCGCAGGGCAAAATAACTCCGCACCATAGCCCCAATGCTCCGTCTGTGCATGGGTACTGTTTCATGATGTACTCCGGCGGCCTCCAACACTTTCACATACTCCCCGCCGTTAGAGGCAACCGTCACCCGGTGCCCCTGAGAGACCAGACGCTTCGAAAGCTCTAAAATATGTGTCTCCGCACCACCAATACCCATGCTCATAGTCGCCATAAGTATGTTTTTCGGCCCGCTCTTATTCTCCAATGTGAATCTCCCTCACAATCGCATAAAAGGTCGCATATCTGGTGACAAAATCCGTGGGCGAATTCCCCCGCGCAATGGGTACCGTACGAGACAACATGATTCGCCCATCGTTCACCGTTGCCGTCCCTTCAATTTCAAGCCATACATTATACCGCTCTGGCACCTCAGCCCGGAATACCGATCCCTCTCCTCGCCGCGTCGCCTCATGGGGACCATAGGTCACCTGGGTAATCGTCCCCACATAGACACCCGTAACAAACACCTGATCTCCTTCACGGATGTTATGCATGGCCCAATCCCGCACATTTTGAATCTCCAGCGTATACTGCGCCGGAGCCGCCTCTATTGTAACCGCCGTCTGGGGTGCAACCATAAACTTGATATAAGCACCAATCGCAACTGCAATAATGAGGAGGATCACAACCAAATCAATCACGCTGATTTTCCCGAACAACCGTCCTTTGTCATCAATCAATCGTTTCATCGTCTCTCCTCCCTATCTTTCCCAGCCCAGCACGAAAGCGTCCGCAAAGCCAAAGCCCGGCCCCGTGAAGTTAATCTGCTGCCCGCCGCGGATCGCAAAGTTTCCCTCCGCTAAAAGCGAACCTGCTGTCTCCACAACTTCTGTCTCCACGGTAATAATCATGGCATAGCGTCCCGGCACCTCTTCAAAGCGGAAACTTTGGTCTGTCTCATCTTCCACCCGAAGCCGGAAGGGCGAATAGCTAACATCCACCACATATCCAATTGGAATATGGCGGGATCCTTCCAAAAGCGCCACGCCAAGCTCAACCGCTTCAATCTGATCCGGCGTAAGGTTCGTCACCTCAATGAAATACCGCCCCCTACCGTCAAAGCTGGTCTCTTCCACTGCCGGTGCGCGGTTAATCACAAAAAACCACAAAAAAGCCGCTCCTAAAACAAGAAGCACCACCGCCGCGTCAAAACCGTTAAACAGTCTTCTCTTTCTCTCAGCCATATCCCTCTATCCTCTCTTTCCCGCCGCCCAGCGGTATACCCGTTCGATATTTCGCGCATAAATTTCCGCTGTGAATTTCTCCTGAAACACATCCAAACAAGATTGTTGCATCCGTGCATAGACTTCCTTGCTTTCCATCATCTCCACGATCGCCTCTCCCAGTGCCACACTATCCTTCGTCGGCACCAAAAACCCATTCACGCCTTCGGAAATCACACCCGGATTCCCCCCATAGTCCGTCACCACAGCCGGAATCCCCATACTCATGCCCTCAAGGAGCGCCAAACTCGTCGCCTCAGTCCCAAAGGAAGCATTGAGCTGAATGTCCATCATACTGAGGATCCGCGGCACATCTGTGACAAAGCCCGCAAAGACTACTGTATCGCCAAGCTCCATCTCTGCCGCCTGCTGTTTCAGCTCGTCTTCTAAGCTCCCAACACCGGCAACCACAATCGTGATCGGCTTGCCTTCCTCTTTCAGCATCCGCGCCGCTTCCAGCAGATAGCGATGCCCTTTCACATGCTCCATCCGCGCCAAAATCCCGGCAACAAAGCGATCAGGCGGGATCCCATATTTGGTCTTTTCCGCCGCGATCTCCTTAGAGGGTAGCCGCGTCTGCGCCTCCACGCCGTTTAAAATCACCTCTACCCGATCAGTCCGGACACCGCTTTCCACCAAATTCTCCTTGGCAGCCTCCGCCACCGCGATGATCGCATCGGCGTAATGAGCATTGACCCATCCATTGATCCACTTCCCTGGCGGACGAGAGAGCTTCTTACTCACCGGAAACACCGAATGCCGTGTATAGACAACCTTTTTTCCGCACTGCCGCCCCGCAATCCGCCCGCTCATAGCCCCATGGGTATGGACAACCTGAGGATCCCGCTTCCGAATTACCCGCTTCAGCTCCCGGATCGCACCAAAATCAAGACTCTTGTCCCCTATGCCGTCTACTTCAATGACCTCGGCACCAAGCTTCTCAATCTCAGGCACCAAAAGGCTGCCTTTCGGCACCGCCACATCCACCATGAAGCTTTCTCGGTCATAATACTTCAAAAAAGTCAAAATGCACCGCCCCGCACCACCAATATTTCGGTCGCTGGAGACATTGAGTACCCGTATCATACTAGGTCGCCTCCTTCACGGAGTTTGTCATACCGGGTGGCAATCACACCAATAGCGAGGACACCCCAGAAGAAGAGCATCACCCGGAAGTTATAAAAGGTGTAGTCTGTCATCGCCTGCACCAAGAATCCAACCACAGCCGATATCCCCGCAATCACCAAAACCCGCTGTGCTCCCGCCACTTTCCGGCGGAGCGCTGCAAAGGTCGCCTTGAAATACTGGTACAAGACCCCAAGGAACACTGCAAGCCCCGGCGCCCCGGCGTCTACCAAGACTTGCAAGAACAGATTGTGAGAATGGGGCGACACAATCATATGAAAGGAATACGCCGGATACACCTGCGCCCAAGCAACCTCCCCAGGCCCCACGCCGGAGAACCAATAATCTCTCAGCATAGAGAGAGTTCCCATCCAGATAAACACACGAAAGCTGGTAGAGGTATCACCTAAATCTCCCACGGAGAAGAAGCGATGCATAATCGCCGCGGGCATAGCAAGGAAGATAATAATCACCGCCAAAATCCCCGGCACAATAAACCGCCGATCTAATAGAACCAAGAACACCGCCGCCGCAAAGAGCAATCCTAAGTAAGCACCTCTGGAATAGGTCAGCACCAAGCAAAGGCACATCAGCCCCGCAGTACCAAGAAAATAGAGCCGCCCAATATTCGTCTTGCTAATTAGCATCCCTGCAAAGGCGAGGGGAATCACAAGAAGAAAATACGTCCCCAGCACATTGGGATTTGCCAAAGTGCTGTACACACGCCGGAAGTCAAACATTTCATCATCCAGCCAAGCAGCAGCGCCCCCCGCAAGATCCGGGAAGAGGAACTGCAAAATCCCATAAGCACTCACCATAGCACCCGCAAAGGCAAGCACCCCAAGAAGGACTCTCACTTGCTGCTTCGTCTCGATGCCAGAGATCAACACATGGAAGAAGAGTACAAAGGAAATCGTAATCAGCCCCACAGGCAAACTCCCGCGGAATGTCACACTGGTCAAAGTGGCAAGGCCATAAACTAGCATATAAAGCCATACATACTTATTCACCGAGGAATAGACAAGTGTCCGCTCCTGATCCTGGATCATCGCCCCAAAGAGAGAGGCCGCCGAAAGCAATACCACAGCTAAAACAGCCATGGTCGGCATAAGCGGAATCACCGCCATGGTCACGATCACCCAGATCCAAGGCTTCAGGAAAATACTATCCGCAAACAGCCGATCAAGCCGAAGCGCAAACCAAATTCTCCGCAGAAGTCTCATTACTGCTAAATAGAACCGGAATATAGTCCCCCGCTCCCGAAATCGACCCTCTTTATCCTCTTTGAGCAGCCGTGTAATGATGGCACTGTTATGCACACTCGCCCCAAATCCATCCGCAACCCATGTGCAAAACCGCACAATAGCACTGCCAAGGGCAAGCCGCCGAATCCATGCAATAAAACGAGCGATCCCGCTTGTTCTAGCGGCTCCTTCGATGCCGTCTAATATCCATCCAAGGAAGCGAAACAGCAAACTGCCGCCTAATAAATCAAACTTCATCCTGCACTTCCTCCTTTCTGCGTCTCTTTAGCATCCCAAAAACAGTTTTCATCTCGTCCAAATGGAACACCCGCGCAAGTCCAAGATAAACCACAATCCCCGCAAGAGCCGGAACCGCCACGACTAAAATCCGCGCTGGGATACCATCCCCGAAAGATCCCACCAGCACATTGCGCAAGAAGTATACCACAATCCCCATGGAAAGGGCAGAAATCCCCATTTTCAAAACCGCCCCAAAGAGCGTCCGGGTGAGAAAGCCTTTCCCCAACATCCGATGAGCCGCCGGAACCAGAATCAAACTCGTCGCAAGCAAAGACATCGCAGACGCAAGTCCCAGCCCACTAACCCCCATCAAATCCACGAGGAAGAAGCAGAGTACGAAATTCACCACCACACTCACAAGCCCCGCCAAAAGCGGAATCTTCCCTCGCTTCTCCGCATAAAAAGCACGGAGCAGTACATGCTTGATCCCATAACCCACCATACCTATGCTCATAAAGAACAAAGCCGATGCTGTAAGCTGTGTAGATTCCGCGTCAAAATGATTGTACTCATACAAGAGATGCACCAAGGGCCGGGAAAGTAACATCAGTCCCACCGTCATGGGAATCAGCAGAAACAGCAGCGTCCGCATGGTACTGCGCACCATGTCACAGAAAGCTTGTCTATCCCCTGAGACAGACAAACGGCTCATCTCCGGGAAAACCACATTGGTCACAGACAGTACAAAAATACCCGCGATAATTACATAAAGCTCATTGGCAAAGCCCAAACTAGACGCCCCTCCGGGCAAGGTAGAGGCAAACCAGAGAATTACCATCATATTAATTGGCACAATCCAAGTGCTCACCATCACAGGGAGCATCATCTTAAATATTTTCTTCAGTCCCGGATGCCACAGCCTAGGTCGATACCGATACCCCCGCTTAATGAGGCTCGGCACCTGAAACAGTGCCTGAGCGCCCCAGCCAATCAACATCGCAACCGCCGCCCCATAGACCCCAAAGTGCCCCACAAAGAAGAGGAAATACAAAATCATAATCCCATTGGAGACTGTGCTCATCGCCGCCGGAATTTTGAATTCACCGAGAGAATTCAAAATCCCCACCATAGAAAAGGCAAGTCCCGTAAAGAGTAGAGAGGGGAATATAATCGTAAGAAGCCGCGCCGCAAGTTCCGCCGTCTCCGGACGAAAGTCCATCAAACCAATGATCCCCGGTGCAAATACCATGCCAAGCACGGTAATGCCCCCGGCAGCAAGTCCGATCACAGTCAAAAAGCTCCCCGCAAGCCGGTCTGCTTCTCCTCGCCCGTCTCGCTCTAAGGCTTCATTGAATACAGGAATAAAGCTCGCAGACACGGCAGAGGCAAATACCGCGTCAAAGAGTTGGCGCGGCAATAGACTGGCAGCCGCCAAAGCATCTGCCTCATAGCCTGTCCCAAAGGTCTGCCCCATAAGCATACCCCGCCCAAGACCCATGAACTTGCCGAGGAGGGTAATTAAAATAACCACGCTCACAGTTTTGAGCCGATGATGTGTTCGGTTCGACATGCACTGTCCTTCCTAGTAGATCCGTAAATCTGGTATTAGTCTCGGACTAGTTTACCTTATTTCACCCCTTTTTACAAGCCGAGAGGTCTCTTATTTATCCAACCCTTCCAAAAATCGGACATTGTGTCTTTTAGGAAAGCCTGTTATACTAACAGATACACCACTCTATATAGAAAGTGAGTATTCTGATGCAAAAACACTTCAAAAGAATCCTGGCTCTTTGTTTGGCCTTCCTTCTTCTCCTCCCCGCCACAGCCGAGGCCGTCGGTGCAGGGGCTCGTGTACGGCAGACAGACCTCATTGTCTCTGACACCCTGCAATATGGACATATGGTCTCCACTAACGCAAACGGCAGACAAGATGCCCGTATGCTCTCCTTTACACCTGGTCATGATATTCGCCCCATCGTCTCCGCAGGGGGGAGTGTCTTCGGTGCATCTAATATAAATGCTGTAATCGGACATGCAGAGCGTCAAGGCCACAACGTCCTCGGCGGGATCAACTCCGACTTTTTCTCCTTCCAAACGGGGGTCATGGAGGGTATCTACATATCAAACGGTCAACTCCGCAGCAGCCACCACGGTCGAAGCGCCATCTTCTTCCGTGACAATGGCACTGCCTTCATCGGAAACCCAGACCTCACCTTCACCCTGACAAACGAAGGCGGCTCAAACGCAAATAACGCAGGCCACCAAGTAAATGTCCTCTTCTACAACAAATTCCGCCAACCCGGCTGGCTTTATCTCTATGACGAACACTTCTCAAACACCACCCGCACAAACGCGCCGGGGCGCGAGGTCATGTTCCGCATCACAGGCGGCACTGTCCGGGTCGGCAGCACGGTTTCTCTCGAGGTTACCCATGTCATCAATAGCGCCGGTGCGATTAACATCCCGGAAGGACATATCATCCTCTCCGCAGACCGGCGGAGCCCCCTCGTGGGTGAGCTGGATCGCTTCGCTGTCGGTGACCGGGTTACCCTCCGTGTAGGCTCCTCAGACGCCCGCGTCGCAGAGGCTATGTGGGCAACAGGCGGCGGCAATGTCTTAGTCTCCGGCGGTACCCGCACCTCCGGCTGGGATCCCGGCGTCCTAGGCGTCCACCCCCGCACCGCTCTCGGCATTCGTCCAGACGGCAGCATCATCCTCTACACCGCAGACGGACGCCTCCCCGGTCACGCCGCAGGCCTCACCCTCACAGAACTTGCGGACGAGATGGTTCGCTTAGGTGCTCATTACGTAGTAAACCTAGACGGCGGCGGCTCCACCACTTTCAGTTACCGCCTTCCCGGTACCGCAAACACCAGTGTATTAAACCGCCCCTCTGGCGGCGCTTTGCGCAACTGTTCCACTTTCATCCTCCTCACCTCTCGCTACCAGCGGGATAACCAACCAGTTCACATTCAGTTCCACCCGGCCTATGACTACGTTCTGGCAGGCTCCTTCCTCACCGCAACAAGTTTCCCCGCCCACATCAGCATGACCGATCGGGGCTACTTCCCGATCGGTACAGCGGGACTCCAGTTCTCCTATTTTGAGGCCTCCCCCAATCTCGGCTGGCAAGAACCCGGCGGATTCCGCACCGCTTCTCACGACTTCTCCGGCCCCATCACCATTCACGCGGAAAACGGCGCCCGAGGCCGAACCCACCTAAACCTAATCGCCCGCCCTGAACGGATTGACATCCGTCTCGCCGGTGCTACCGTGTCTACCCTGACCCTCTCCCCCGGCGACACAGTCCAGCTCACCTATTATCCAATCTTCCACGGACAATATCTCTTCGCATCCAGAGACATGTTCCATACAGACATCACCGGAAATGTCGTCACCCTTGACCAATCTGGGCGCCTTACCGCAACCGGCGCCCCCGGTAGCCAGGGACAGCTCCGTGTCACAGCCGGCGGTGTCACCCGGACAGTAAACATCCAAATCGCCGCCCACTTCATTGACACAACCGGTCACTGGGCGGAAGATTACATCGGCAGAATGCGCGCCGCCGGCGTCGCCCGGGGTATTGTGACAGATCAAGGTACCTTCTTCCGTCCAAACCAAAACGTCTCCCGGGCTGAATTCGCCGCCATGCTCACCCGTCTCCTAGGCATCAACCCTGCACACTACAGCCTCGCAGGCAATGAGTTCCTAGACCACAATCAAATCCCCAACTGGGCGCGCCCCTACGTGGCAGCCATGTTCCAAAGAGGCTACATCACAGGCCGAGCCGCCCCGAATGGCGTCCGCTTTGACGCAGACAGCTTTATCACCCGCACCGAAGCCTTCGTCATCCTAGGCAGACTCCTAGACACCTACGCTCCCGACAGCGTCCTCCACGGCTTCTCCGACCATGCGCAGATCCCAGGCTGGGCCAGACCCGAAATCGCCCGTCTAGTCGCAGAAGGTCTGCTCACAGGCACCGGCGGACGCCTCCTCCCTCTAAACAACATTACCCGCGCAGAATCCATCGCAACACTAGCCCGCATCGCACCAAACATCCTAAGCATGGACGAAGCAAGCGAGGTAGATCTGGATGACAACCTCTTCGAACTCTCCGATCTAGAAGAGCAAGCGCCTCCGGAAGATGAAGTAGATCTGGACGAACCGGAGACCGAGCCGGAAAACGATACAGATCCAGACCTTGACCCGAACACAGAAGAATAAAACAACAAAACGCCCTAGTATGCAATGTCATACTAGGGCGTTGACTTATTACCTGCTAATGGCCGAGATGCCCCTAGGCTCCTTTCCCAAAGGAGCTGTCAGCGAAGCTGACTGAGGATTGCCCTTTCAATATCTTCGGCTTCCTTTCTAACATATGGAAATCCTCCGACAGGCTTCGCCTGCCACCTCCTTTGCACCACAGGCACCCCTTCCGCCATGCCAATCGCTTCGCTCTTGGGCGTCCAGTTGCCAAAGGAGGCTTTAATGTTCCTGCCCCTACAACTACTCCCCCATCATCCAACCACAGACCGCCATATCCACCCGTCCATCCGCCAAAAAGCACACACCTTCAGCCTCCAGCATCTCACGCCGCACGTACGCAAACTCACCACCGGTAATCGTCCCATCCGCCTTCACAACCCGTTGCCACGGCAGATGACCCGGACAAGTCCGCATCGCCCAACCAACCTCCCGCGCCGCCCGAGGCCGCCCAAGTAGCCGGGCAATCCGCCCATAGGAAATCACCTTCCCCGGCGGAATCTGCCCCACAATCTCATATACTTGTTCAAAAAATGTGTTCATGATCCCTCCGGTGTAAGTTCTGACGGAAACACTGCCATACCCTGCACAGATTTCCCTCGCTCATCCAAAAACTTCACCATCTTGCATTCCTCCGGCGCCGCAAAGGGAAATAGAATCCCATATTGCTCCGCTGGCTCATACCCAAAGCGAGGATAATAATCCGCATGACCCACGAGTACGGAGAGTGAAAACCCCAGCCTCTGTGCCGCTTCATGTCCCGCTCGGATCAAGGCACCGCCAATCCCCTGCCCTTGCACGTCCGGCAAGACGGATACAATCCCCAAACAAAGCGCCGGATATTCACCAATAGAGACCTCCGCAAATAAAATATGCCCCACAACTTCTCCCTGAAGTTCCGCCACAAGAGACAGTTCCGGATGATAGCCCGCTTTCTGCCGCAGTTTCTCTGCGATCTCCTGCTCATCTCCATCCGCATGTTCCGTCTCTCGAAATGCAGCCTCTGTCAAAGCATAAACCGCAGCATAATCATCAGATGTTTCCTGCCGAATTGAAATCATCCCAAAGCCCCCTGTATTTTCTTTTGCCCTCAGTATACACCATTTTAGACTTGTGGTAAAATAGGCTCATACATATACACAGGGAGGCAATACAATGAAAGTTACCGTTTTCCACGGTAGTCCCAGAAAAGGGAATACCTATTTCGCAACAAAGATTTTCATGGGCGAGCTATCAAGCTGCGGCGATGTCCAATATACGGAGTTCTTCCTCCCAGAAGCCCTCCCCGCATTCTGCACAGGATGCACCCTATGCCTCAGCGGATTCCTCGCAAAATGCCCGAACACAGAATATCTTACCCCAATCCTAGATACCATCCTCCAAGCCGACGCTTTGATTTTCACCACACCCCATTATGGCGCGTGCAGCATGACAGGTGCCATGAAGAATCTCTTTGACCATTTAGATTCTTTAGTGCTAACTGTGTCTCCAAGAGCAGAGATTTTCAATAAAAAAGCCTTTATCCTTACGACTGGAACGGGTTCAACCGCCGCCATAAAACCAATCAAGAAGGTTCTAAAGCATTGGGGCATAAATCGAGTCTCTTCCCTCGGTCTTCGGATGTTCACAAACAAGTGGGATAAAATGAAACAAACAAAACAAGCAAAATACGAAAAAGCCCTCCGCCAGTCTGCACGAAAATTTTATGCAGCAAAAAAGAAAGCCCCATATCTTTCCACGATCTGTTTCTATCATATGTCAAAATTCATAATAAAGAAATTTGTAGGCGAAGGTAACTATCCTTATGAATATTGGAAAGAAAAAGGCTATTTCAAAAAGCGACCATTCTAAAGGAGATCCTCCATTATGATATGCACAGTCAAAAACTTACAAATCTACTATGAAGAACACGGTACCGGAACCCCTGTTTTATGCGTCCACGGATACCATAGCAGCCACCGCGCCATGACAGGATGTTTCGAACCCATTTTCACCCAACTGGAAGGCTATCGCAGAATCTACATAGACCTCCCCGGCATGGGACAATCCTCCTCCGCCTCATGGCTGAAAGATGCAGACACCATGTTAGACGTACTTCGCACGTTCATTGATACAATCCTTCCAAACCAAACCTTCCTGCTAGCCGGCGCCTCCTACGGCGGCTACCTAGCCCGGGGACTCCTATACACCATGCCGGAACAAATCGACGGCGCACTGCTACTATTCCCTCCGATCACCGCCCGAATGGAAGACAGAACCCTGCCTCCCAAATGTGTTCTAGAAATCTCAGATCTACTCGACCCCTCTGTCCCCGGCCTGAACGCATTCCTGAATATGGCTGTCATTGCCACGCCAGAAACATACGAGAGATACCGGCAAGACATCCTCCCCGGCATTCAGGCCGCCGATCTCACCTTCACCGCCAGATTCAAAGCCGGTGGCTACCGCCTCACCTTCGAAGATAAAATGGCTTCTGCCCTATTCCCCAAACCGGTAAGTATCCTAACAGGTAGGCAAGATCACATCACCGGATATGTCCAAGCCTTCGAACTCCTCGCACAATTTCCAAGAGCCACCTATGCCACCCTAGACCGCTGCGGGCATCTTTTGCAAATTGAGAATACACCCCTATTTAACCAGCATGTACTAGATTGGCTGAAGAGAACAGAGCTCCAACAAACACATTAAATCGACTACAAACAGCAACGACGCCTGATCAAAATCAGGCATCGTTGTATTTGCGCTTCACTGTTCGCGGCGGATCGTTATGACTGAAATTCCCATATCCTGCCTTATTTCCACGCCTATGTCATCTAGCGTAAAATGCAAACTTGTTCCTACCTGTCCCACCTCAACACCATATGTTTGGGAAAAGTGGCTGATCATGGATTCCACATCATCAAAATCAATCTCTATCCCATCAAAGCGGTCTGCACCTCGAATCAAAATAAAATCCAAAGTCCGGTTTTGACCGTCAAGCTCATAAGCAAACATGACACCATGAAATATACCCGGGATAGTAGGTCTGCCACTATGCGTCCGACGACCATCAATGGTAACTGCCGGGTTTAGGCGCAAACCCCTGCCTTGTAACTGACTCACATTCTCGTTATTCTCCATGATCTCAACAAGATAAGGCAAATCCAATAATCGTTCAAAGGCCGCCACACCTTGATTGCTCCCAGGCGCACCGTTCAAAGCCACGGCAATAATGGCAAGTATAATAACAGGCGCCAACATCAGCACTGCGCGCCACTTTGTTTTCTTCTGCTTTGTTTGTTCTTGCTTTTGTATTTCCGCAGCAATTTCCTTTTCCCGCGCTTTTTCGGCTTGCTCTTGCTGTCGTCTTTCTAAGATCACAGCATTATACTGCTCCAAACGTGTACGGAGTTCCGCATCACCAAAGCGCATCGCCTTTTGATAGCTCGTGTATTCTGATAAATCCCCCCCATACTCTGACAAATTTTCTTCTTTGCTCGACCGTGTTTCCGCCATGAGCTTCGCCACATATATCTCCGCATTTTCCGAATCCATGTTTAACGCCTGTTCCACGATGTCCCCGGCCTTCTCCCATTCATCGTATTCCAAAGATAGCATCGTCCGCTTCATCAGGGCTTCCACCTGCCCGGCTTTAGCCATGTGTTCCGGCAAAACAGCAACCGAGCCGCAAGCCTCACAAATTCCAAATGTTTTTCCCGGCGGAATCTGCACATTATAGGCACACATTTTGCACTGCAACACCATTACGCTTCACCTTCTTTATACAATCTTTTTTTATTATATAGACTCTGCTGGATAAAGGCAAGTCTCCTATAAATAGCAAAAAAGCCTGATTCTAATCAGGCTTTTTCATGGCTCCCCGACCAACGCCAAATCCGAACCGTCTAGCTCGCTCAGAGGGATTGTCTCCGTTCCCTCTTTATAATTGTATGTGACAAGGATTTTATCATCATGTACAACGATGGCGTTTACAAGAC
>Ga0131853_10009623_pt1 | contig 17687 bp, 10 predicted proteins | sample TergutLab28metaG_FD_92764 | JGI IMG/M metagenome (GOLD analysis project Ga0131853, IMG submission 92764) | Labiotermes labralis P1 segment gut microbial communities from Petit-Saut dam, French Guiana - Lab288 P1 (version 2) (version 2) | ecosystem: Host-associated > Arthropoda: Insects >... | reverse complement strand
AGGCTGAGTGGACCCCGTTCCAGACCCACTACTACTCAGAAAATTTGGTAGCGCCGGGGATCGAACCCGGGACCTCTGTATCTGTAGCCAGAAACTCTGACCACTAGACCACAGAGGCGGTCTGTACAATAAACAGAGTTAAAAAAAGGGATGAATGAAGAAAGCTCTTCTTACAGGCAGCGGCAAATGTTGAAAGTCAGCTAATTAGTGCAATGAATGCTAGAGAAGTATGATACCCGCCGCACTGCATAACGTATTTCCCACATTGTATGGAAACCCAAACTGCAGTCCTTTCGAAACCTTTTCTTGACGACCAATGAAATCACTGTACTGTAAGGAACATCAGACACTACACATTTAAGAAGGCGCCAATAAATATGTTTTACAGCTGGAATTATGTACTACTGTACGACGAGTAGATTAAGAGGAAACACAAAAGTAGAAGAGCTCTCATAAATTTCAGTGATAACGAGGAACATAACACACGGCCTTCGCCGTCAAACGATACAAACACACAGTCCACATACTAAAACCAGGCAAATATAAAACAATAGAATATTTCTCCCCGTCGAATGATATCAACTGTAACTTGCATAGCTAAAATAGCGATAATTTATGCTTATTTTAATCGCATATATCTTCAAACAGTGGGCCGGGTAGCTCAGTCGGTATAGCGACTGGCTACGGGCTGGACGGTCCAGGGATCGAGTCCTGGTGGGAACGAGATTTTCCGCCCGTCCAGACCGGCCCTGCGGCCCACCCAGCCTCCTGTACAATGGGTACCGGGTCTTTCCCGGGGATAAAGTGGGGCCGGGCGTGCTGCTGACCACTCACCCCCTTCTAGTGCCGGGGTCATGGAAGGGTAGAGCTATACCTCTACCCACCCTCTGGGCCACACCGGGCCTGTAACGGGATCACTTTACCCTTTTTCATCTTCAAATAAAAGCACTTTCTACCTTTTACACATAACAAATACAGAAGCCGGAGTATCACAGTCAGAATAGTAACTGGGCTACAAGCTGGACGATCCGAGTTTCGAATCCCGTCAAGGGGGAAGAGATTTTTCTCTTCACAGAAACAGTCCAGGTCAGCTCTGATCCACTCGGCTTCTTATTTATTGGGTACCTGGGTCTCTACCGGGGGTAAAGCGGCCGAGGCATGAGGTTAACCATACCCTTCCACCCAGTACCGAGGTTAAGACTGATTGGAGTTGTACCTCTAGTCCCCCTTTGTGCTTTCATGGCGCGGACACTGGTAAAGTTTTACACAAGAGATATTCCAATCGCATTAATTGTAAATTATCCTTTATAGCGAGGCGTTACTAAGAACACTCTACACAGTAAAAAAATTTTCAAAATTAAAATCTCATTCTTTGTATATATGATCTTATAATTAATGAATCTTCAAAAATTTTTTTTTATGAACGTTTGACCCGAGGATAAGGGAAGAATTTTCTGCCGGAACGTGTCCTCAGTTCTTCTATTACTTATACAATAATAAACAGTTGTGCAAATTATAACGAATTTTTATATATCAAATTTTACTATTATTTTTTCATTTATACCATGGTCTTCCAACTGGTCTTTGCCTTTTTCCGACTAAAACTCTGTACGCGTTCCTAATATCGCTCATGCGTGCTACCCACCTCTTTGATTTGATCACTAAAACATTTAGTAATACACTACAAGTCACGAAGCTCATTATCCAGCTGCCTCAACCCAAACGTTCTCCCTTGCCCCCTGTTCATTGCGACACCGCCAGGCAATATTGGTCCGGCCACTTCAAATTTTCTATTTCAATTCTGGCACAACTAAGTCTCATAAAATTACCACACTCTCTCATACGTTATTCGGGACACATTTGGCTATGGTGGAATTATAAGCCAACCTCCCACTACGAAATAACAGAAACACATAAATCGGTATATTTTGAAAAACGTATGCAAAAGGTTCGACAAGACAGTCTAACAAATCTTTACAGATATTGTGGAAGAAAATAAAAACCAGATATAATAAGAAAATAATACCGATTTTTTCTGGGCATACTATCCTATATATCCCACCTTAAATTCGACAGACATATAGCAAATATGTTCACATCGGTACAGTAGGCATATTTGCCTTCTTTTAACATATGTCTACAGAAAAGTTTTTCTCAATAAATTTACAATTAGCTTCTATTCACAATTTATCTCTATATCAAAATCCACATTCCATGTGATGATTTGTTAGCTCCACTACTAAAGATGAACTGTACAGCGGATTAATATGAACTTTTTTTTTTTAATCTTATAAAAGTACAACCTTAAGGAAATTAGGCGCTGAAGGAATGCGTATTAAGTACCTACTAAAAGAGGATTAAAGACCGCACTTTGAGTCCCATTTGCAGTCTCACATTAGGAGTTCGCGTGGTCGTCATGTTGTTAATGTTGATTGCAATAAACGATAAAAGTAGAATGGCGTCTAGTGTTACAATTTTCATCCTACGTGTACTAAAGAAACATACATCTATTCAAAAGCTACTTAGGCACAGTAGGCACACAACCGCACAGATAATGTGGCACCGATAGTTTCCATATAACACAAACACAGGAGGTCGAAAATTTTATTTTTAGTGTACAAAGGGTCTTAATCCTCCTACTGGTACAAGGCATCCATGTCTGTGATGAGTTTAACGTCACTGCAGGTACCAAAGAAATGAAAAACGAAATCTCATGACCCGACGAAGACTGTGCTTTAAAGAAATGAGTTTTGGAAACCTCCACGGCGAAGAATATGCAATTTCTCGCCGTAAGTATATTTTCATATAAAGAGTACGATGACATAGCTCGTCAATAAACAAAACATAACAGCATTCTATTAAGCATATTGACTCTAATTCTATGTCACCCAAAGTCATTAGTATCTCTATCACAAAGGATCGTTTATTACCAAACAATATGAGTGGTCGCGCCTTTCCGAAAAGTGCGGTTTCTTTGTTTTTGCATTATGTCTCGAATGGAGGAACGAGGCTGGATTTGGTGTCAATCCGTCTCATCAGAATATTTGTACAGTCAGATGCCTAAATGTGAATACTGCTAATAACACAAACCGTTTGCGGAGCTGATTAGCGTCTCACGATGTCTATTGACATCAAACGCCCTTAGGGTTCCACACTAACTCTTCTCAGAAAGTGGCTGAGTCAGCGGGTCCAAAACTTTAAACGTAAACAAGATTACTGGCACTGAAAACTTAACTTGTTCAAACATAAAATTCACCTGAATAATACCTATATGAACATTCGGTTCCTAGTGAAAGGAAATTGCACTAAGACACCATTGCAAATACCAGTCACTGAATGCCATGAGGGGAACAATCCTTATTTTTCTATGATATGAAACATAAATACACAGTATGGGTACACGTGGTACATGTAGTAACCAGTTTTTTTAAAAAGGGGAGTCACTCATGCAGGTTCACATTCTCATGGCTAACCCATAAAGACGATATTGAGAACAGGAGCATCTCTCCTCCTTAAGCCCAAGAAATTGTGTATCAAAGACTTCGGTCAGCACCTCTTCTGTATTTGAACAATGCAACAAATGTCTTTATATCTGAATTTATGTAAGAAAATTAGAAATTAAGAGTGCTTTAAACAATAGACACCAGAAAAAACGACTTTATGGAAAACTGAGGCTACAATTTTAAATATAATTAATTTATAAAGAGTAAAATTTGTCCCTGTGCAAGCAATGAAGGCATATGTGGGAATCGAGGCATTGCTCTACACATTCCTAGTTTTGTCAAAAGATGAGTGTGAGCGGTCAGGTTTACACCCAGGCAGATTTACTGTGGTGGAATGACATGCCAGCACCAACAGTATGCCTCAGGGCAGATCTGAATCTCAAAATTTCAATAACACGTTCAAAAGATTTCATCGTGTATCCGTTTCATGAGCATGATGAGTCCAGTTCACATTCTGCCATCCAATTTCTTTACAATCCACTTTAACACTATCCTCCCACCTACACTTAGTTCCAATATTTGGCAATGAGTAACAATAATGAAGCTCTTCATTGTGTAGTTTTTTCCAAATCTCCTGTTAATTCCTTCTTCATGGGTCCAAATACTCTTTTCAGCACCCTACTCTTAAAACACAACCAGTGTGTGTTTTACCCTTGACATGACACATCAAGTATAACATCCATTAAGATTATAGTTCTGTAATACACAGTTTTGGTAAATCTTCATCACAGCCAAAAGTGCTTTGCAGGCACTTGGAAAATGTTTCTCCATAGTTGAATTTGACTGCAGCACAAAACTGACCACCCCATGATTTGGTAAAACTCAACCATTTCAAAGAAGAACTGATAGCTTGTCATTCACAGCAGATGCCTCCTACACATCCACCACAAATAGTTTACTCCATATTTCTAGCACCACAAATAAGAAAGAAAAGTATATACGTGTTCACATACTTAACGCATCTAATGTTTGCAGTCTGTGGGTCATGTGAGTGGCGCACACGTAAACCCAGCAGTTACGTGTGGCCTGCTAGCTGCTGGAAACATCTCAATCCTCAAAGCACTGCTCTACATCACTGTACAATGCCTCGGTGCAGTTGCTGGTACTGGAGTGCTGAAGGTAATGTCATTCATGTACAGCTGTAACAACTGAAGCATGAACACTGAGACAGAGTAATTGTGATCTAATGTACACAGTGATCCAAACCACATCTACACTCCAACTCATTACAATTTTCTCAACACTATAGAAATTATACAGTACATAATTGACAAAGGAAGCATTTATTTTTTATGATTAAAAAGCAAAACAATTTGTCATCTATCATGTTTGTGTGTGTGTGTGTGTGTGTGTGTGCATGTTATTCCCAGCAATATATTTTTTGTCATCTATTAACAGTTGTAATACTCTATAACCACGACAATTTTTACAACAAATATCAGTTGCAAATGATAGAATCATCCGTGATGGACACATTACTGCAACGTAACAGTCACAAACTTTGCCTGCACACAGACAAGAAAGTAACTGTTTTTTGAGATGAAAGCACAAATGACGGAGATCGTGACTGAACACACATCTTTAAAATACATAGTATGGAACCAGGATGGCTGAAATTAAAACGTGATAGTTTGGGATATGTGGCTTCAGATTTGGGCAGTGAAAAAATCAGGAATGACCTCAATTCACAATAGACACAAGCAAACTGAATAATAAATCTGAAAATCTAACCTCTAACAACAGCTATGATAATCTTTGTGTAAGAATATAATGCATGGCAGAACAATGGCAAGGGAAAGCCACAAATATCAAATAAACAGTTTGTGTGAATTTCCAAAGTGTAATGGTAAGTAGGCTGTCAGGCTCAACAACCTAAACTGAACAAAGTGGGCGTTGTTTCAGACATATGGTGATCTTATATTCCACCTGCCAGTTCCTTTATACTCTTCCATGAACGATGTATCAAGAAAATGAATAAACATTTTCCCACGTGTGTTTAAGACTGTAACCAAATAAGTTCTTCTGCTAAAACTGATTACAAATGTACAAGTGTTTTTAAAGTTGTTTAATAAAATGCTTGAAAAGTATATTATCATGTAATATGTTTTCTTTTGGGTAATTCCCCGACGTCACAATGCTAGTAGCCGACGTTTCGGAACCCTCTATCAGTTCCACCTTCATAGGCAGGTGAATGAAGTATGACAAGGGATGGGATGTGTGGTGTATTTATACTTGACAGGGTTCTGGCAGGCTGGTGGAGGAGCCAATGGAAGGCGAGTGACTGGGAGTGGGTGGGTAGGTGCATAACAGGTTGTGGAAGGGGCAGGTATATAAGTGCGAGTGCGGGTGGGATCACTGTGGTGTAATCGGCGGATGCCTCCTCTCCCTGAGCTTGTGCAGCAGTGGCTTCCAGGATCTGCTGAGGTTGAAACCCCCATCTGGAGCTGGATGGACCGTCCGCTCTGTCCGATGTACACCTTGCCACATTCACAGGATCCCTTGTGAATGTGGCAAGGTGTAAATCAGACAGAGCGGACGGTCCATCCAGCACTGCATTAAAGAACACGAAAGACACGTGAGACTGGTTCAACCCAATAAATCAGCGGTTGCCGAACATAGTTTCAATCATGACCACATCGTCAGATTACAGGATACTAAACCCCTCTCCTCAAAAACTGGCTACATGGATCGTCTCATCAGGGAAGCCATCGAAATAGAGATGCATCCTGATAACATCAACAGAGATGGGGGTTTCAACCTCAGCAGATCCTGGAAGCCGCTGCTGCACAAGCTCAGGGAGAGTAGGCATCCGCCAATTACACCACAGTGATCCCACCCACACTCGCACTTATATATCTGCCCCTTCCACAACCTGTTATGCACCTACCCGCCCACTCCCAGTCACTCGGCTTCCATTGACTCTTCCACCAGCCTGCCAGAACCCTGTCAGGTATAAATACACCACACATCCCATCCCTTGTCATACTTCATCCACTTGCCTATGAAGATGGAACTGATAGAGGGTTCCGAAACGTCGGCTATTAGCATTGTGCCGCCGGGGAATTACCCAAAAGAAAACATATTACATACAGGACACAGCGAAAGCTTAAAATCAAGAATATATTATCATGATTTGTATCAATATATGATGGTCTGATCATCACTTGTAAATGCTGCTGGTGTGAAACTGCAGCCCTTTTCAGTGAGGACAATTTGATATTGAGAATAGACAGTACTACACTAATACCCATGTAAATGTTACAGGCCCTAACTCCAATAGATGCACAAACGCGATTGGGTATTACTACACTCACAGGTGTCACACCTTTGCAAGGCTTTGGTATCGAGTTCTTTCTTGGATTTGTGCTTGTACTAGTGGTATTTGGAGTATGTGATGTGAACCGCCCTGAAGTGAAGGGGCTGGCTCCTGTTACCATTGGACTTACCATTGCTATGGGACACCTGGCTGTGGTAAGTACGCACATCAATATTCAGCTCTGTACTCTTCAGTTCTCCCGTAATTCACAGTGTCAATGTCATAATGTGATCAGAATGTTCACTAGTTACTGGTTTTGCACTTTCTAAACAAAATCATGTTCTTGTTACTCATACACAATAAAGTCTTGCAAAACAGACCCTATAAAGGTCCCAATATTCCACTGTAATTTCTGTCATTACATGTCCTCTTTCCTATTATTACTCCATTTCAAGAAAAACAAAAAAAGTGAGTACCTCTCTTTCTGTATGTCCCACTAATTAGACCTGAGTTTTTATTTTTCAATTTCTATCTAACATTTCAGAAGTACAGATAAGTAAGTACATAATGAAAAGAGCTAATATTATTTTTATTGTTCCATAGCTGAATTATACAGGTTCCAGCATGAATCCTGCGCGCACTCTTGGTTCTGCAATAATCAGTGGAATATGGGACAATCACTGGGTAAGTTGAGATATGCACTAGGTTTAAGGCACAATTACACTAAGCACTGTAAGCATCTTGTATCATTATATGAAATTCCATGGACAGATACAAGATTTTAATCAGGGTTTAACATACACTGTTAAATGTTATCAACTTGACTTATATATATTTTACTCAATATTCTTCCGTTAGCACACACATAAAATTATCTGGGCTTGTCAGATGGAGATTTCTATCCAGCAGATAAATTACAAGACCGGCATTCATCAGATACCAAAACACAATGATAATATAATAGTACTGCAATCATCTATTTATAAACTTTGCAACTCAACCCCTTCACCCCACATTTTTCAAACATCTGAGGTCTTGAACTGCAGTGAAAACTCAGGATGTTCAAAAACCATAAAACATTGGTGTATTCAGTGTCAGTCTGAAGACACTAATGAGAAACAGTAAGCAGCACTCTATGCCAGATAGACACAAATATTTCTTGGGTTGGTCCTGAAAGGATTATTGAATAAAGAGCTTACAACATTCTGGCTAAATGTGGTGTACCAAAAAACAATTTATTCTACTAAAAATGTTTCTGTAACAAAGCAGTTTGCACATCTTTACCTCAGAAAATGCCAATTATGAAAGTCCGTGAAAATCAGGATGGACTGGAAATGAATCAGCTTTTGGTTCAAGTGACATAAATTAATTAGGCAGAGATAGTAACACATAAAATAACACACAAAATATTAAAAATAACACACAAAATATTAGAAGTTACTAAGGAGGTTGGTTTGAGATTGATGCAAAAGAAATATATGCTCATGCCTTATCACCAAAATAAATTACAAAACAGTGGAATAAAAGTGTTCACATCCTTTCATATAGCCCAAAGTGGGAAGAAATTTCTTATTCACAGGGCAGTACATAAGCAACCAATAAAATGACATAAACGAAACAAAGAAAAAAATACGAAGGCATGTATCAGTTCTGGTCTTATATGCAGTTTGTAGCCTGTAGCACAAACAATAAATTACTCTGTAAACTCTGCATTATGATGAAGTATTATGGCAATATCCAATTATGAGATGCTTAAAAATTAACTAATTCATATTAATAAATCTAGCCATTTATCAAAAACGTTCACAGTGGGATAAAACACTCAAAAAATTAAGAAATGTAAGTGGACAGACAACAATGCAAATAGGTGAGATGTCTTAAAGATGGGAAATGCAGATAAAATGTGTAAAAGCACATAACACATCATATTGGATTTTTAACATGCATGTCATGGAAACTATGTTCAATGCCTACAAGAATTAAATGTTACACAGGTGTACTGGTTGGGTCCCATACTTGGAGGAATCTCAGCTGCCTTGATCTACAAGCATGCTTTCTCTGCAGTGCCTGTTGAGGTAACAACAGACTACACTCCAGTACAGGTACAAGTTCATAACAAAGAGATGCGTCAGGCTTGATTACCAAATCCCTGACTAAAGCGTATCCATAGTGTTACAACATGCAATGCCAACACCTTGACTTGGTATGGAAAGTTTGTATCATATGAGAGTCTTCAGTTTACAAAAAAGAAGGGGGAACATCAGTGCCATCTTGAACAATTGGGACAATTGGTACAGAATTTGCCAACTGCTCTCTTTAAGCATGTCACCTCAGTGATACACCAACCAGAACCGGGTGTCTAGATAAACTGGCATTTGTATTTCTTAAAACACATATCTCTAGCTCTCTAGCAGATTCTATCCCCTACGAAATGTTGCAAGAAAAATCCGATCCTCTGATACAAAATAATAAACTCTTGATTTTAAGCTTTTGCCAAGTTCTATTTGTAATATGTTTTCTTTTGGGTAATTCCCCGGCGTCTGAGTTCTAATAGCCGACGTTTCGCAACCCTCTGTCAGTTCCATCTTCATAGACAGGTGGATGAAGTATGTCAGGGGATGGGATGTGTGGTGTATTTATACCTGACTGAGTTCTGGCAGGCTGGTGGAGGAGCCAATGGAAGGCGAGTGACCGGAAGTGGGCTGGTAGGTGCACAACAGGTTGTGGAAGGGGGCAGGTATATAAGTGCGAGTGCGGGTGGGATCATTGTAGTGTACTCGGCAGATGTCTCCTTTTCTTTCAAACACTCTGTCAGGTATAAATACACCACACATCCCATCCTTTCATACTTCATTCACCTGCCTATGAAGCTGGAACTGACAGAGGGTTCCGAAACATCGGCTATTAGAACTCAGACGCCGGAGAATTACCCTAAACAAAACATATTACAAAATAATAAACCATTTCTGCACATTATTGTCATTCAAAGCCTATGGAATTGAACCCAGGGAACTACACAATACAAAATAATTGTGTATCTTAGGTATAAAATTTTGTGCATTTGGTCAAACATTCTATATGCTTGTAAAATTATTTTTAATTTTTTTATGATGGCGAGATTTGCATCACAGAAGGTTAAGGCTGGAATTGCACTGTAACTATTGACTATACAGGGAGACAATGTGAAAATAAGCTTTGTGCCTATTATGATACACCTCATATACTGAAAGTAATACAATGCATCTATGGAATGGAAATTAACAGCAGATCAACAATAACACCACATTTTGAAAAGAATTGCATTAACATCATTTACAAATTCTGGACTCATATGCCTTATCATTTAGCACACTTTTGTAAGATCTTCGTTATTTCTATACATTCAGGAATGTAACACAAATTAAACAGTTTCACTACATCATTTAAACTCCAAACCATCCTGGATAAACAAAGACAACCCTGTGGCTTAGTGACGTGTCTTCTGATTGTATGTGCCACTTTAACATCAGTCATCTTCAGTAAGAAGCTAGAGTAGGGATAGACATGCAATATGTACTGATCATCAATAAAAATACCTTCACCTTGGAGCCAAAAATCTGGTAACTAACTTGATGTTTTTAAATAGACTTCATTACTGCATACTCTTGTAATATGGATCCCACCAAACAAATATGTTAATTTTACTGCCATCCCCAGCAACCCCCCCCCCCCCCCCCCCCCAAAAAAAAAAAGTAACTTACGAAGTTGGCACTGTACAAATACAAAGTTCAGCCAGTCAATAGAATACCCTAACTGAAATCATAAATACCATTTGTGGATATGATGCTGAGTTACTAAACATTAAAGTAGCTGACACAGTTATCTCTAGGATACAAAAAGTCAATCAACATAGCAGCTACACAGAGTACATAAAACACTGATCCAGTTGAACTGTTTGACGCAATTCAGCAACTAAACTAAATGCAACACTCAACATGACAGTCCACAGCAGGGAATTTGCCCAGATTTTAATTTGGGGGCAATGGTATTACTTCTGCAAAAATTAAATGCTCAACCAGCTTCTCAATGCATGTATGCTGTTGCAACATGTCACATAAGGCTGATACATGTCTACTGTTGAAACAGTCATCTTTCAATTTGTACCTTAAATTGAAATTGTATTACAGATACAAACACATGTGCATGCATGCGCAACTGCACATGTGCATACACATACACACACACACACACACACACACACAAAACCCACAATCAGAAGATTCAATAGCTGCCAATCCTGAACATCGAGCATAACTAATACCATGTATAAAATTCACTTTTTCACAGCTGAAGCGACTGGACAACAAGAAAGATGAGGATGGAATGGCTTGAGAACACAAGATGAAATGACTTCAACTAATCTGCTTTTTTTCTACATGGAATTGCTCAGAAAAAATGATCACCAAACACATCATTTGAAGATCAACGTAATTTCTCCCTTACTTAAAATTGTGAATTAATATATGCAGACCTTCCTGAACACAGAAAATGAGCAATTTCACGCGATGTCTCGTACGTTGGCTCTAGAAGCTTAGTGTAACAAAGAGAATAAGAAAGTGAAAGTCTGAAGTTGTGTGAAGCTGAATTAGACTCTGCAGCATTCATACTTCATTCCACCCCATCCTCCATTCCTTTAAAGTAAAATACATTCAGTACCTGTGTTTTCTTTAACTTAACCCTGTTACAAGAGCAATCCTTAACTACCCCATAACAACCATTTTGCCTTCTTGGTTACATTCCTTCCAGTTAACAGCAAACAGTCCCAATTACACTTAACTGTATGCACAAGCACCTACCATAGTTTTATAAGTGTGGTTTACTTTCTGTCTGCCAGCTACTTTCACAGAGAGTAAAATTCAAACAATATACTGTCTATTCCCTACAGTTTCTGATAGAAAACTTTGTGCATTTTTGAACATTTCTAAGATATGGGAAACACCCAGGAAATACTGTGTTTGAATCTGTGAATCTTCCTTTTCATTTCATGATTTTTTACCAGAATAAGAAACTGTATTCATCATCAACATACAGAAGGTACACCTTGTTTCCATTTATCAGCACAAACGTTCAGATGTAACTAATACAACTGAACAAACATACCAAACAGTGTTCATATTACCAAATGGCTAAAAAAATTCATATGTACTTCTTCAAATTGTTGTTTCAACTTGTGGTGATGATCCTTCAATACTGTTTTAAACAGTATAATATTACAATTACATGACTGTCTCAGAAAAACAATGCATATGTTGCATATGTTACTAAGATTCTATCTGGTATCTGACACTATAACCTACAATGTCTCACTGATATCAATATAAAAATGAAACTTCATGTTTATACTCTTCAAGGAAAATATGAAGCCAGTAAGGTCAGGAAGTTAATTACGTATCTAAAGTATTAATGTTACACTTGCACTTAAAACTATAAATCACGCCAACAATTCTAGACTGTTTTATTGCATTCAGCACATTTCACTGTGGATTTCATACTTGAAGGAATCTACAGAAGTATTCATACCACAGCAGTGGAAAGGTAATGTCTAAAGCTTCAAGAATGGATACAGCATTGAATTGTAACGAATGTTAATCACTCAACACATGGCACAGTATGTGCTGTCATATTCTTTTCCATGCTGCAACATTTTTGAAGCAAACTAAATGACAATGTTAAAACAAACAATTATTCAGGGAGAGTTCTGTAGAGTGTTATATAAACCACTGAAATACTATCTCAGAACACTTTCTAAATATGGTCATGTCATCATCTGCACAGTTGGTTAAATTAACCTAAATACTTGGTCAACAAATGTAAAAGAGTTTTTTAAGTTAATAACACTACTTCATAGATAAAAACTACGTGGGGTATAGCAGCTTTTGAGAATAAGACTAACCCATACAGATAATTTATGTACACAAACATGTACATAAGTAAGAAGTTTTAGTTCATTACACTAATGACATAATACTGGGTATATTTTATTTCTGATCCACAAAACCATGACAGTTCTCAGTGCAGCCTAGACTTCCCATAGCTATACACTAGCAATGCATTAAATATTCTTCATTTCATGCATGTTAAAGACTGCCCATATCCAAATATCACCTAATGGTAAGACATAACTGCATACTGCATGTAAAAACTTTCTTTGGCTTTATGTATGTGTTCAATGCCACTTTATGTAAATGATATTATAATTTTGTACCTCAGTTACATAGGAACTTTCATTTTGTATTGGTTACACACCTGCAGTGCAATGAATAAACAGAAAGTTCCAAAGTGTGTTCACATGCATTAAATTTTTTACTAAGATGTATTATGTTAATAAAATGTCTACATGTCTTCCCTCACCCAATATAACTTTTGAACACATCTCACAATATTGTCTCACTTCATGCTGAGCCAACACTCAACTGCAGCAACAGACATCTTGTCATATTTCACTCTGGGACCAAGCAACAAGTTGTAATGCTTATTAAATTCATTAAAGTAAAAACTACACTTACTGGTACTGTGTTATTTGTAACACAGTTCCCTGCTTCAGTTTCCATGATTTCCATCATCATAACCTCTAGGGCCATCAACTCAAATTCATACAAGACAGTAACTTTTCCCACTGCAAATACAACTTGTGTTACAAAAATCAGCACTCGAGTTTCATTTTTTTTTAAATTCAAATCCAGCGCAATGGAAATAAATTTTCCTCTGTTATCTACCATGAAAAATTAAGATGTCCACAGGATTTTTTTTTTGTGTGGTTTGAGATACCTGTGCAATTATTACAATACTCTTGCTGCATTTATTCATTCATTCCATTGGCATGTGCAGAATGCGATAATTCCTTGCCGTTCTCAGGAGCTTCTTCCATTCCTCTCTGTTATGTACTTTTTCTTGCCACCCTTCTCCACCAACTATTCTTCCATCCTCTCTCACTTCATCTTGCCATCTGTTTCTTGGTCTACCTCTCAATCTTGTTGTTTCCAAATTCATATATAATACTCTTTTGGGAATTCTGTTTTCTTCCATTCTCTGTACATGCCCAAGCCAACGTAATCTATTTAAACTCATTGTCTCCATTATAGTAGGTTTTTTAACCCTTGCATAAATTTCTTTATTGGTTAATTTCCTCCAATTTTCTTTTTCACTGTCATTTACTGGGCCTAAAATTCTTCTACACACTTTCCTTTCAAAAATGTTCATTTGCTTTCTGTCTTTGTTAGTTTCCAGGTTTTTTGCTGCATGGGCATATTTACATATAAAAACATATAATCAGTAATTTCCTTTATTTAACCTGTCATCTAGAATGTTTTAAGAGACGTGTTTCTATCAATGGGGACTACTTATAACAACTGTGGTCTGTAAGCAGAGGAGTGAATGTGGTTTTCAACTCACGTGAACACCATATCCTTGCAATGCAATTTTTCTATACGAATGTTACAAAAGCCTCACCAATGGCCCTTTTTATGTCATTTTACACTGTATTACTAGCAAAAGGCCATGTATAAGGCGAGGTCACTACAACACCTGCAACAGAACTGTCACAATTTTAATTAGTTGCTCATATTACACTTACAGTTTGGACTGTTGACTTGAGTGTCTTAATTTCAACCATTCTTTCATAATTATTACTTGTACAACTCACTGAACTAAAATGAAAAATGCAACAATTCTGGCAATATGAAGGACTAACTCCATGGCGCAGCATTCTTCTTCAGAAGCTAGTGAGCACTGTTTCATTCACATATTAATTATAACTGGTTAATATTCATGATCACACAAACACAGGAAATCTACAGAAGTACAGCAAACATTCATCAGTAACAAAGTATCAACTTACAAGGTCACATTTTTTTCAGGGATTTTTATTACCAAAGTTACAAATTTCATACAATCTTAAACAACAAATCACAAAGAGCTATAATATAAGGTACACATAATAAATTTATTGTAACAATCATTTCCAGTCGTTCAGTACAATTAAAGGATAATATTTCATCATACAGAACTTTATGTAACACTATGTAAAGTTAGGTCTATTATTTCTTACTAGCAGGCAGCAGCATATATGTAGTATAATTTTATGTATATTTAATATATACATACATATACTATATTACTTCATACATGAGAAGTTCATATAATATATTACTTATAAAATTAGTAAATTTATACTACGTATTTATACCATCATTGCAAAAACCAGCCAGGAAATCCAAACTTTTAACTGACAGGTTAAGTAGATGCACCAATTATGAACATGAATACTGACTAAAAACATTCTATCATTATGTGTGAAGATAACCAGAAGAGACATTCCTGAGATGACCAAGCAGGAAATAAACTACAACTCCTGTGCATGTCATGCAACAGATCACATCCTCAGTCCCTTTGTATCTACAGACATGCATATAATTTCACTTCACCAATAAATGGAAGTAAAAAGTTGACATCACTTGACTTTCTTGGGTTTTCTCCGTCTGAAGGCCGTCGCTTGTCTCAGCAGCTCTGTGTTCTCATCTTCAACAACTATAGGAGCATCTATCAATCTCTTGGGTAACACAATCAATCCTACCAGCGTAAGGGCTGCATAGAGAGTAAGAAATTTCAGACCACTAAAATCTTTCAGTATCTATTCTGACTCATGTTTTTTTTTTTTGTTAATGAAGATAATCTCAATAACCTTATTAATACTCTCAGGCAAGGCAAATGTGGTGACTTTGGTGACTTGAAACATGTAACATGTCACATACGTATTGTTCTCCGTCATTCAACAGCCTTACACATCCAAGTTACCTCTTGACCATTTTGCCCTCATGGGTGATGTTTCATACCACATAAGAAAGGTAAACAATATTCTGTACTAGGTTTTGAACACTCGATACCAAAAAAAGAAAAAGCTCTCATTCCTCATATCGATATTTTTCCGACTGTGAAACTGTTACCACTGCTGAACTATACATGAATCTCGTCCACAAAGCTCCACTGTATCCCATAACATAAAAATCCTTCATAACAGCAACATTGCTTAAACTATATTGCTCTGAAGAAAAAATTCTGATTTCATTTGAGAGATGGAAGGAGAAGCAGCTATCCCATTACAGACCTGGCCAGGCCATTAGGGGTGCAGGAGGTTGAGGTTCCCATAATTTCCAGACAGTCAGGACATGAAGGTGGTATGGTTGTCAGTCCTACACACCAGCTCCCTTTACCACCTCCCCACACCCCCCAGGTACTCATTTCTGTTAGAAGCTGAGTAGAGCCCAGGACCACAGTGCAGCTCAGAGGATTAAGTCAATTAAAAATACCAATGACCCCATCAGGACCTAAACCCACAACCTTGTGGCTCATACTGCATACCCCTCATTTGACACATTAAACGTTAAAAACAAAGGGTGTACAAATTGTAATGAGAGTGTTCGTTATGCTCTTCATGTGCAATGACAATGAACAAGAAACTGGACATTTAAAAAGATGAATTTCTTGCTAAATTAAAAATTATGATCACTGAAACTTTATGAAGTTTGCCTTTGATTATTATGATTGCTATACGCCCTGTCACTTCCACTGCATAACAGATTAAAAGGTAAAGGTAAAGTTGTTTCCTAGCACATCATGATGGAAAATGAGGAAGTGAAAGTACAAGTCCATTCATGCTTAACCTTGGCACTAGATGGTGGTGAATGGTCAGTTTCATGCCCCAGTCATTTCATCCCTGTGGAAAATGCCCCCAGTGCCCATTTAGTAGGTGGCTGGGTGGGTCACATAGCCAGTCTGAATGCTTCAGAGAAGAGAAAAATCCCTAACTCTTGCTGTGAATCTTCCTTACTTGTACAGCCTATAGTGCACTAAAGTTGCAAACATGGAATGACGTTTTAATTACAACTGCGAACTATCTCTCAGTCACCCCCATAAAAAAGGGGCAGGAAGAGTTTGTATACATAAATTTTGCTGCAGCACTAACCACTTATAGATGACAACATTTAGCTCTCTTTCAATACTAACAACAGTTTATTAGAAAATGTGATGCAGAAGGTCAGATCTTTTTTTTTTTTAATTTTTGTACATACATAATCTACCAATTAGTAATTAAAGAACGGACTGCTAAATACTGCCTGCAGAGAAAGAAAAGTGTTTTCATATAGCAGGCCTGATCCTCTTACTGCACATACTCACCATTCAGTACACATGGGAAGATCACATAGAAAGACAATGTTGTGGAGCAGAAATACAGCACCTCAGTGCAGTACATTAGAATTGTTACAACAAGGGAACAGATTCCCAAGCTGACCACTCTGCAACAATTGAAATCTAGATGATTTGTAGAACTACAACAAAACTGTATTATAAAACTGAATCTGTTACTAATGTCTGTCACTTAGATTCCCTTAGTCTTATTATGACTGGGCACATTACTGATTGTGTCCATAGTCATCCATAAAAGTCTCTTCAATTTAAGTTAAATTTGCTGTCACTCAGCTGTCCTGGAATTTATGTGACCAGCTTTTATGTTATAAAAGATATCTTCTTGAAATTGTCAGTTGTTCTAAATGCTGCTACATACATAGATTATTCGGAAAGTAAGTACCGTCTGCGCATATCTCTCGCTCAACCTCAAGACTGTCACTTTGCGCATGTGCAACGACTTCCTCTATCAACTGAGAAGCCACAGATGCCATTTCGTGAAATTCGTGTTATGTTTATGTTTGTTCCTGTGCGTTAAACATGTTTAAGACAACTGAAGGGGCCACCAACTGCTGTGAAATACGGTCTGTAATTCATTTTTTGAATGCTAGGAATGTGCTACCAAGTGAGATTCATCACCAGATCTGTCAAGTGTATGGTGACAATGCGATGAGTGATGGCATGGTTAGGAAATGGGTTCGGATGTT
>Ga0131853_10009622_pt1 | contig 17689 bp, 8 predicted proteins | sample TergutLab28metaG_FD_92764 | JGI IMG/M metagenome (GOLD analysis project Ga0131853, IMG submission 92764) | Labiotermes labralis P1 segment gut microbial communities from Petit-Saut dam, French Guiana - Lab288 P1 (version 2) (version 2) | ecosystem: Host-associated > Arthropoda: Insects >... | reverse complement strand
CCCGCACAATATTGGGTGAGGAGTACAAATCATTTAGCTCCTCGTTATGCAGTCTCCTCCATTCCCCCGTTACCTCGTCCCTCCTAGGTCCAAACATTCTCCTCAACACCATGTTCTCAAACAGCCTCAGCTTACTTTCCTCCCGCAATATCAGCGACCAAGTTTCACACCCATACAAAACAATAGGCAAAATTATAGTGCTATATATCTTGATCTTTAAATTTTTGGATAGCAACCTGGAAGACAAAAGATTCTGCACCGAATGATAGCAAGAATTTCCTGACCTCAATCTGCTCTAAATTTCTTCCGCAATAGAATTTTGATTTACTAAAGTTGTTCCCAAATCAAAATTCTATTGCGGAAGAAATTAAGAAACTTAATAATACACATTCATAAAATGTTAAAGAACGTATTTGTTTTACATGCAAAATCGTGCACATGCTTTCTGGTTTAACAGGATTGATTTAGTACACTACTGTGTGGAATTTGGGTACTATCAAAATTACCACGTTCTCGGATTTGATGTTGTGTGCAGCAGTAGGCTACTCTTCGTCCCCAAAGATCGAGGCAACAGGGTCCCCCGAAATGTTGGTATCCACGTACTAAACTACGCGCTGCCACATCTACGAAGACCGTGTTATTGTTTTTATCTTTTACGTAAGATATACATATTTCAATACACATCACTGCACCAGATTCAGTTTCCTTTTTTTTTAATTCAAATGCATTTATTTGCCTCTTTTCTGCGGATAGAAAACAGATTTATGGTTCGAAAGCGAACGTTTGAGAATATTTGGAAGTGAGAAAAAGGGACTAAGAAAAGGACGGAGAAAAGTATGTGATAAAGAGCTTTAATATATATATATATATATATATATATATATATATATATTACACAATATTACTAGGGTGACAAGTCAAGGAAGATAACATTGGGAATATGTATAGCACGCATAGGCGAAACGAGAATTCAGGGTACTTTTTCTTGGAAAGGGCAATTGAAGATGCAAATAAGAAGAACCAAATATCGACAGTACAATACTATTAAAACTAATCTTAATTAAACAGGTAATGAGAGTGGGGATGGGCCAACTTCCTAACCATAGCGTCCTGCAGCATTGTTGTAAACACTTGAATTATCCGGGTTTGTAAGACGCAGAGGGTTCTTGACCCGCTCTGCGACTATTAGCTTCTATTTATAAGGTCCGTACTCCACAGGTTTCATTCAGATGTCATCGGAATTGCTCCCACATTGTACTGGCATCCGTTTCTCCCAACAAAAGACTGACTACAACAGGAGTATCATGCTTAATTGTTTTGAATACCTGAATAATTAGAAAGCACCAGATATTTATTTTCTAATTTTAAACCACATTTAACGGCGTAACAGTAGTTCAATCTAGTCCTACGTTGCCTTGAATAATAGGATGATTATTGAAAATAAATCTGACGTAATGTAGAAAGAGTGGTCGTGCCTAATTCTACGTATTATCACAGTAATTGAATGGAAGAGCTGAGAAAAACCCACACACCACCAGCAGGATAATCAATCTCGGGGATCAGATCTAAACCCGTGACCTCCAGACTACAAAACAGAAGTACGCAACCACTCCAAAACGAGGTTTAGACACTGTAAAAAGTATCTTAATATTTACAGTTCGTTAATTCGCACTGATAATTTTTCATTTTCAGAAGTCAGGTAACCGGGAGAAAGAAGTCGACAGTTTGAGTAGGTGAGGATTTGGAGGCTGTCTTACCCCGAATGTCGCCTGGGAATACTCAGAAAATCCACAACAACTTAAGTCAGGCTAGCCGCATAACAGCGCTGAGCTTAATGGAGGAGTACAGCCAAAACACAAGAGCTGAAATTTATGATGCCAAGGAGCCCAGATTCCATTACTCGTCCTTCACAAAGGCATAACGCAGCGTCCTGAGCTAAAAATGTGACTGTCAGACCGGCATTCAGAGACCTGTTTTTAGCAAAATGCGTATGAGTACAAAACATTCAGACTTGGATACAAACCCTTGCAGTGAAATTGTAACTTCAAGAATAACAAAGGTGCAATTCACAGAAAACTTTCCCAAAGGGAGCAAGAAATTTAAGTTATAGAATGGACAATGATCCTCATCTGTATTTAAATCTTTTGATAGTGAAGTGTAAATGAGAGGAGGCGAAGTGTCGGTAAGTGTAGTGAAGCGTAGCGAAGTGTTGCAGTATAGTGACGGTCTTAGTAATAAGGTGCCCAACATTATTAGAAGACATATAGACAATATGAAGTTGTTGCTTATATGTATTTTACTATTATCACATTCTTTAATATTCTTTAAGTTCTGTTTTTTTTATCAATGCATATATCGTTGTATTCCTGTTTAATACTGTAATTTATGCATTTTTTATTGTTATATGTTTTTGTGTTGTTCTATGTAAGGTTTGTTTTGTGTCGTTCTGTGTATCGTGTGTGTGTGTGTGTGTGTGTGTGTGTTTGTGTGTGTACTGTACTACTGCCTCCGAGTGGCTACCCAATTGCAGTTAACAAATATATCATATAATTTATAATTTTACATCTTCAAACGTCTAAGAGCCATAAAATATCGTATCATAAATTCCACGTCGTTTCGGATTTTCCCTCCCTTCTAAATCTATATGTATTTTCCGCACTTTCCACATACAGTCCCTGTGCCGATCATGACGGAATATAGGGCACAATAACTAAAGAACCACTAATTTTAACTTTGGTCCTACTTCGGAATGGCGATCAGCTTCCATGAGCTGAATAATAGTAGCGAAAATCTGTAAACAGTCGAATAATCGAACCAGAAGTCTCTAGAATACAAGTCAGTATCGCCACTAACTGAACCACCCTGCTGGCTGGAAATCTGATAAAGTTTCGAAATAGACATAAATAACAACGTAAAGCAGAATAAATGTACACTCCGCTCGTGAGAAAATATTCAACTCATAAATTTCTACAAGCCTCCGAAGAAAGTATTACGAAAACACCTTGCAACACAAACATGCTCACTGCTAACATCACCCACTGGTCGAAAGATGTACGTGAATATTAAAGGAAAGCGAGAAATTTATTTTATGCAAATATTTTTCATAACTTAGCAGAACAGCGGAAACAGACGTCGGCACGAAGTGCGCGTGTTATTTTGCCGGTTGGTTGTAAACAATCATGACGTCATGGGTGCAAGCAGAGTCTTGGCGACACGCCCAAACGCTTTATCTTCCCTGACATCTACGGTCTTGCTGATTTTGTGTAGAAAACTGTAACAGGCTCGCGCTTAGATATGGGTTGCAGACCACCGACTGGTTTAACATTTACGATCTCCGTGTCCCACTCCCCACCCCCGCCTCACAAACAGCATTCATATCTTTTGTATGATTTTCACAATACATAGCGGTCGTTTTCTTAAACAGCATTAAAAACCTGGTCCTAGCAATGGAGCCCAAAATATATGCGTTCAGCGACATGAGAAATGAATTTTGAAACGCTGTTTGAATTTCAGGTTTAAAAACTGATTAAACCTACGCAATTATTCCTTAAATACCTACACCTAAACCTACGTGGTCAGACAATAAATTTCGCGAACTCATCGCGGTAAAAGTGCTATATACCTCATTGCTGAATAACGTCGTGGTCGCCTTCAAAGTATTCCCCTTGGGAAGCTATGCACCGATACCAGCGCCTAATCCACCCTTCAAAACAATTTTGGAACTGGTTTTGTGGAATGGCTTTCAGAGCTGCCATTGTATTACTCCTGATGTCATCAATGTCATCAAAATGCCTTCCTTTCAATATTTCCTTTATCTTCGGGAACAGAAAAAAGTCACTGGGGGCTAGATCCGGTGAATAGGCAGGGTGTTCCAACACAGTTATTTATTTATTTATTTATTTATTTAGCAGCTAAAAACTCTCTCACACACAGTGCCGTTTGAGCAGGTGCACTGTCGTGATGCAAGATCCATGAGTTGTTGGCAAAAAGTTCGGGTCGTTTCTGTCTAACTTTTTTACGCAGCCTTTCCAGTACTTCCAAATAGTAAAGTTGGTTGACTGTTTTCCAGTTGGTACAAATTCATAATGAACGATCCCTCTAATATCAAAAAAAGTCAGCAACATTGTTTTGACTCTTGATTTGGACAGACAGAATTTTTTGTCGTGGTGAATGGGCAGTCATCCATTGTGCACCTTGCCGCTTCGTTTCAGGGTCGTATTGGTAGACCCATATTTCATCACCTGTGATGACACGACCCAAAATGTCATCTTGCCTCTCCAAAAGATCTTGGCAAATTGTGACTCTTCTTTGCTTTTGTTTTTCGGTGAGCTCCGTTGGGACCATTTTTGCACACACCTTCCTCATGTCAAGATCTTCAGTTAAGATTTTCGTAAATGTTTCTCTGTCGATGTTCACTTGCTCTGCTATGTTCCTGACAGTTAGCCGAAGATTTTCACACAAAATTTGACTAATTTTTGCAAATGTTTTCTTCAATTCTGCTTGCCGCTGGCCGTCCTGATCTCTCTTCTTCAGTGACACTTTCTTTTCCCTCAGAAAAACGTTTCACCCACTGTAAACTGCTGTTTTCTTCACAGCATTATCCCCGTAAACTTGCACTAACATCTCTCTGATTTCGTTTCCACTCTTTCCAAATTTAACAAGAAATGTAATGTTCGTTCGCTGCTCTAATTCAAACTCTGACATTCTCGCGGCGGCACACCAAAACACACGCAGACAGTAATAGATTCCACTCAGAATGAGACTGCCATAGATCAACAACAACAACACGGCTGTGAAACGCTGATATGTCAACGTCATCGAACCATACTAAGGCCACGGCAAGCACATGGTGGCGATTTCGCGAACTTAATTGTCCGACCACGTATTTCCTGTAATCAGGAAAAATCACAAAATACACATTTAACTGTAAGTGTCCTATGTGTTGGAATTCGCGACAGGAGAGATTCTCATATTAGCTTCACCGTCTAAGTTCTTCAGTCCATGAAAATACAACGACCAATATTCGTAATGGCCGACATTCAGGATACAAGGTTAACGAAATTAGAAAGGATGTTGAAGGAAGCGGTTATGTCCTGATCGAGTACTAACGTGGCATTTGTCTGGATGGACTGGCAGCTACAAAAACCCTATCAAGATGGCGTATTATACTGCCGAGACTCGAAGCAGAAAACAAGCAAACACAAATCTAGAGCATTAGGGCTACACCACACTAGTCGATAATATTTTCCGTCGAATGACGGAAGGTACTGGTATACAAGTAACTGAAGGTATTTAATGCCATGCACAGTAACAGACATATGTAAATCCCTATTCTTATACTCTGATTCAGAATTGGAAATTTTACTTTGAGGTTAGGAATACAATGAAAATACTCACATAGGAAAATAGAAGTATTTCTACGTGAAACGGATTCATTTAAATACATACAAACATTATGAAATTGCATTTAAATTGCATACATTTCAGCAATGAAAGAGATCAAAACAAACAAATTAAGGAAGACCAAAAACAGAGACAAATTCTGATTCCACTGTGATTGGCTTGGACTGGCCATTAGGCCTTCAGGAGGTGAAGGCTCCCAGAATTTTCTACATTGTCTGCACATGAAGGCGATAAGGCAGTCAAACCTACGCATCGGCCGCATTTATCCCCCTGGTACTCATGTATGTTACTGAACATACTGAAGCCGGAAGGATTAAGTCAATGAAAAATCCTAATGACCCCATCGGGAAAACAACCAGCGACTTTCCAACTGCGCCACAGCGTACTGTGATTTAAAAACCCAATATTATCCGCGAGTCTTTTTCAGTTCTATTTGGTAGAAACAAGTTTAAACTCGTGCAGAAATAAATATATTTCAGGTTCTAAGAATTAGAGAGGGTTAATTCCAATGGAAGTAGAATAATTCGCAGAATAGTAATCCGAATGCGTTGCAGTACGCAGCAGCCAATCTGTAGCAGCCAGGATGCAAAGCCGTAAGGTAAGGACTTCTGCAGTTATCTAACAGCCGTACAGTTACAACAAGGAGGTCCGCGTATAACCGGCCACGGCATGCAGTTCAACTCTCACAGAAGTTTCAAATGATGGGAAAATAAAATCTGAAGTATAGCGATGAAACCAGTTCGTTAAAATAACACAGGATTATCAACGTTCGCATTTAAACACATCGCGAGTCTTTAAGAAAAATTATTAATGTTATATGAAAGTAAACGTATTTCTGTCTTAATAATGTATGTGTTCGATTCCGGTAGGCGCCGATTTGAAAGGAATCTGTGTTACTGTAACAAGTAAAACGGAGAAAGTCCTTTTGAAAGTGTCAAAAACAGTGCCGAGAAATTCGGGTCAAAACAGGTAAATGAAAGCCAACGAAGATTTCCCGCGCGAATTAGGGGTCCTCAAGACAGAAGGCGAGGAAACAATCAGAAACACCATTTCAAAATTTGCAGCCCCACTAGCACTGAGAGTGGGCCGGGTAGCTCATTCGGTATAGCGTCTGACTACGGGCTGGACGGTCCGGAATCGAATCCCGGTGGGAACGAGATTTTCCGCCCGTCCTGACCGGCCCTGAGGTCCTCCCAGCCTACTGTAAAATTGGTACTGGGTCTTTCCCGGTGGTAAAGTGCGGCCGGGGCGTGCTGCTGACCACTCACCCCCTTTTAGTGCCGCGGTCATGAAAGAGTAGAGCTATACCTCTAACCACCCTCTGGGCCACACCGGGCCTGTAACGGGATCACTTTACCTTTTTACTAGCACTCATAAGTAGATTTTATGGCAATGTATTTTTCCCTGTTAGTTAATTCTGTTTTCTGACGTGAGAAGTTAATATATCGGTCTAATTTAAGCTCCATGATACGACATAAGTTCTGTTAGAATTTTAAGTAACTTATTTAACCTTTTGACGCCTAATGTCAACTATAGTGGTCCTACCGCACCGCTAACCTCTAAAGTTGCATTTTATATATTTATTCAACAAATATAGGTACCGAATATTTTAAACATGGTGTATACACTCCGTTTTTTTTTCTCTTCAAAATGAAGTTCGTTTCATAATTCTAACTTGTTTGGTTCCTGTATTATTCACATTCTATACACAGGGTGTGCTAAAATTAAAAAAAATAATTCCGGCGCCAAAACGTTAATTAGCACACCAACTAATGCACATATATAATTTTTTTACATTAAAACATTTAAAATCGCCCCAGCATGTTTCGATCCTAAGATCATCTTCAGGGAGTTACACTGTTCCTTGCTAAAGTCACATTTTTTTAAAAAAAAAAACTCACTGATTAACTTTCAATATTAATTTAGTGTTGTGGCAGCACGTCGTATTTTGTAAGTCGTACGCCACTGAGAGTGCGCCAGGCGCACTCTCAGTGGCGTTAGTTCCCTCCTCATCTCCCAGTAATCTCCCTATACAACAATCAAGCTGCACAAGATGTCGTTGCCGATTTTCTCCCGTTACTTTCAGTACTTTTATACTTACCCTCCATGTCTGGAAGCTGTTTCCTCTTACAGCCTGATTAGTTAGAAGGCAAATATGCAGCGACAAAAGGAAGCAATTTAATTCCGCACAGATGATGAATGTATGGGTGTGGAGATCGTCATATGGCAATAAAAATAATCTAACTATATACAGACAAGTCTGAAGACTGTATGTAAAATATTATACAATGGTTAAACACAAACATTCATCTAATATTAGAAAAGTACGAGTAAAATGAAATGACCTACTGTGGAAGCAGTTTTTAAAAGAGTGTTACAAGATATGAGACCCGTTAGTACGTTAATACGTTAGTATCAAATACACACTGATTTTTATTTGAGCAAAATAAACGAACCATTGTGAAAGTGCATATTTATCTTCAGGACAGTCTCTAAAACCGAATAATAACATATAGTTCACTTGCAAAATTACTTATCTTTGCATTTATGGCTTCGCAATATTTACTCTTCTACATCCGTACTAAAACAGGTTGACGTTAAAAACGACATAATGATTTTGGCAGTTTAGGCAGTCATTTGTGTGTTTTGAAAGCGGAGTCGATAATGGCGAAACGTGAGGGGGCGTAATCAGACGATGCGTCAACGGCTTAGAGACGTGGCGCCTGTACGACAAGCAGCCCTGCAAACTGTTTCAGACCTCTGCTATCGACAATCTCGTATAAAGTACCTACATGAACTAACCGCTGCATCATTGGGTAGCTTATTTGGCTGTTATACGACGTTATGTCAACAAATGAAGTTACATAGTGTGGATTAGGTGTGCGACTGAGTCGGTTGAAAGCTGGAAAGAAGGTGTAACAGCATAATGTACTTACTACTTGTAAAATCTCGAAATTAGAAAGGATAAAATTTTATCGTAAGAAGGCTCACCCGGCTTTATAACACGGCACAAATGGATATGCGAATCAGGTTACTTACATCATTCAGCTGTGTTGCATAAACCCTTGTGCTGCTGAATACATCAGTGTAGTAGAAGAGTTACTACTGCAAATATTACGGAATGAACAATTAACACGCCGAATGAACTTACAGCAAGATTCTCTCAAACAATCCTGAGAGATCGGGTTTTAAGATGAGGTTCTTCTGGGTGCAGCCCGATGCATGAGAACGTCCCTTCAAATTTACACAAAAGCTTGACTGTACTAATCAAACATTGACTTTTTGAATGGTACAACCGCTACAGCTATCGTGTAAGACCTTATGTCTTGCCAGTACATAGCATTATATATATGGAAACGAATGGATCAATTTTTAAGACTGTTGCTAAAAGTACGAATTACTTTTAAGTTTATTTCCAAAATCTATTACGCCCTTCGGGCCTTTCTGGCTCTCCTAGGATAGTGACAAGTGGTAGGCTCTTGTGAAAAATTTGATGAAATTTCGGTTACCACAAAATGTGGGGAATCTTTGTTTAGATGAAAAGCTATTAGCTCTTCATGTAGTGGGTTATATAATTATTTAGTAAGACAAAGAAACTCACAAAGAAAGAAGAAAGAAAGACAGGAAGAAATAAATTTATGGATCAATTTTCAGATTGTTTCCTAAATTTATAAAACTGTATGGATTATCTTTTTCAAGTGAAGCCAACTAGGTGCACACTATTTCTTAGCACATTTGTTTCAACTTCTCTACAAGTTTCGGACAATGCCGTCTTGTGTAATGTTATGTTGCGAAGAGTGCCCTGCTATGGATGTGCATTCTGTGCTTCGTTGCATGCTAGCACGCAACGAAGCGAAATTAATGTGACTTTTTATATTGTGACTTTAGCAAGGACGATATGGCTCCCTGATGATGGTCCTAGGACCGAAACATGTCGGAGCGTTTTTAATGTTTTAATGTGTAAATTTTATATATGTGCAGTGGTTGGTATAATAATTAAGTAATTTTAGACAACGTTTCCAGCAGAGAGAGCGGCTCAGGGATCATTGCATCCAGTCACAGGAGGGGCTAATTTTAAGGGGGCTAAATTTTCAAACTTGTACGAATATTTTAAATATTTGTTCTAACATTTCCGGGAAACTTTGGGTAACCTTCGTATGTACGTGGTGTGTGTGTGTGTGTGTGTGTGTGTGTGTTTGTGTTTGTGTGTAGGCAGCCTACACACCGCAACATAAGTCTGAAGCATTCTTCAAAGTTCGTCTGACTTCCACACGCTGTCATTAGCGGCTGTGCCTTGAGGTCTGCACTGTGCCACGTGGAAACTTACACTTGAGTATGATGTCAGAGCCAGCTGTGCTCTTTCCCTTTAAATTACGGACGTAACTGTACGTAAAACCTACGTTAACATTCAAGAATTCCGCATTTCGCCCACAGAGCGTGTTTTCCGAGTTTCGTGTGATTTTCGAGAACAAAAACAAATCCTTCTCTCGCACACCGACTGATTTTCGAGTATTGATTCCTTTTTCGTGAGCTAATAACCGATTTCCTGATTATTAAATGATAATATTACAGACTGAATAGTTTAATATATTGCACTGGAGTACCGCTAGTGTTAAATTACACGATATGATCCATATACTAGAAAATATTATCCTACCTGAAGTCCAAACGTACTGTTCTAATACCGAAGGCATGTAGTGCCTTCGCGCACGTAAAACACTGCATTCATAATAGTACAAATTTCCATTCTTTTACGCTTCGCCACCTTAAGCCTTCTGTACTCACCTAAATAAAAACCATACATATAAAGCAGCCGTTCCCAAACTGTGCTCCGCGGATCCTCAGGGATCCGTGGATACATATCTCTAACGGTTACTCTGAGGTTAAAATTTTCTTCAATTACGTAATGTTTTTTTTTTAAATAATCGCTAGAACTTCTTTAATTAGCGAGGTGTTTATTCCATGTTACCGGTGGAATATCTAATTAAGAAATTCCCTTTACCCATGAAACGAGTGAATCATTTTAATTAAGGTCGAATCATGCAATGAATTGTTACGTGTACCACTGGTACTTGATCGAAGCTACGTAATGCATTTCTGAAACATAAATTTTTAATTTTGGATATCTATCTTCTAGGCAATCTGTATTTACGTGAGGGGGGACATGAGGATCCGTGGTTATTTTTCGAAGCCAAAAAAAAAAAACTTGAGAAATACTAATATCGAGTATTTAATGTGTACAGTGTAGTACCTAAATAACAGGTAAATAGACTACACCGAGCAGAGTTCTTCTTGAGAAAATGTCAGTGTCCTGTGCATTCAAGAAATTCTCGGTCCTCAAAGAACTCTGCCAAGATAGTTCACTACCGTATTAACAACAGCTCAACAATGAACCTAAGGTAGTACCCCAGTATAGCCGTGGAGAATCTAAGAAAAATAACCAACACGTAATCTTTAAGGTTACGGGAAAAACTAGTGTTGGGCTAATTCAGGTAAATACCGTGGAATTTGTCTGAAGAAAAATGAGGTAATCCACAAAATACGTCGTTTGTTTTAGACTGGGTCCCGGTTAAAATTCGAACAGGGCGCCTTCCGAACGAACCAGAATCTTTACGTCTACACTAACCTGTTCGGATGTGCCCAGAGGGAAGAGAAGAGCATTATGAAGGTAAATATCTAGGAGAGCTGAAGGAGGCGATCCTAAGATACACAGCGTTACGACCGATGAGATTATTATCTTACCTTCCCATCTGTCTTATGTCGATACCACGGGCTCTATTTGCCTCTCGCTGACATAGTGAAGTAGTTCTATGCAAACTGAATCTTTGCAACCTGTACAGAATAACTCTAAGTCCTAAAATGGAAGAACGTTGCTCGACAATGCTTAATTAATACAAATAAAATTAACATATTGGCCGAAACTAAGGAGGGCCATTGATTTAAACGTCAGGTCCTAAGTCACTTGATTGCTAAGCGCAAAGCAATGGACAACTGTATGTTTACGTAAAGTAAAGTAAAGTGATCCCGTTACGCCGCGGCACTAGAAGGGGGTGAGTGGTCAGCAGCACGCCTCGGCGGCAATTTACTCCGGGAAAGACCCGGTACCCATTTTACAGGAGACTGGATGGGTCCCAGGGCAGGTCTGAACGGGCGGAATATCTCGTCCCCACCGGGATTCGATCCCGGACTGTCCAGCCCGTAGCTCAGTCGCTATACCGACTGAGCTACACGGCCCACATATGTTTACGTACCATTATATTATTATTATTATTATTATTATTATGCCCCTAACTCCTTTATAGTGAGATTTGAGATTCTAGTGACAATTTTAAATTTCGGAGGAATCTGACACATCTATATTCATGGCAGAACCAATTCCTCTATCTAAACATGGCGTTGGAATATTCGTCACAAACGCAGTAAATTTTACATCAGGCTGCACGGTGTCATGGCCATAAGAAGGTAGTCTTCTGTCCTCGTATTTTTCTCTTTTCTTGGTATATATGAAGAGACAGAAGCGCGTATGGGAATGAGAAGATTTGGATACACGTTTTGGTGGAGAACTTCAGGGAAAGAAACCACTTGGAAGACCTAAGCGTAGATTGGAGAATACTGAAATAGATTTCAGGATGGATGGGGTGGAGTAGATTTATATGGCTATGATAATGACAAGTGGTGAGATCTAGGGAAAACAGTAGTGAAATTTCGGCTACCACAAAATGTTGGAAATCCTTGTTTAGATGAGCAACTACTTGCTTCTCATGAAAGAATTTTCTCCATTGAGGTAGATAGTTGGATGATTAGTAAGACAAAATAATCCAAAACATAAAAGGAAAGAAACCTTCTGTCCGAATTCAAAGTTCCAATTCAGTAAGAAAACAGTCTAAGGTTACTCGACTATGTAAAGCACTATACGATCAAATACCACATTATATGGATTAAACACTCTTTGTCGAAAGTTTTTGTGCAAATACCGACTAATGAAACTAATTATATGTGAATTTAAGGAAATGCCGACCATAAACAAAAAAAATAAATGACCATTTTAACTAACATTCCTAACGGTCATCAGACTTTTCTCACTCATGCTCTGGGATTTGCCACAATAATTACTGGCACTTCTAAACGGAATTACATAGATGGCCATAATCCCCATGCCTTATAAATCTCACATGGTGTGCTCAGTGCCCAAAATACGCCGTCCTCTGTGAGAAGCCACCGCATAACTCTGTCGCGTCAAAGACATTCAGTTCATTGCTGCATCGCCGGCACAAGCTTCACAGAAATACGTGTAGAGTAAACCGGTATTATGCCTTTCAGTTCCGTATATTGCTAGAGCTTTCTCTGTGGGTCGCTGGGAATTCCGTCTCTGAGAGGACTTTAACACAACCTCTCTCTAACCAGAAATTTTGATGCGATTGTCATTAAACGACTGCTTTATGTAGTTAGTACGGGTTGTATAGTTAAAGGGGATACATTGGAGCAAGATCTGTCGACTGGACATGAGACGATAAACACATTTAATCACAGCCCATTTCACGGAGTTTTGCAGCAGTTCATAATATGCAGTAATTCAATATGATCTCTTCTGGCATTCCACCAGTACTTTTTTTTCGTTATAAAGTTAGAGCTGTCTCGATATTTTTAGATTCTTACATCTGTTACATATTGAGCTCTATCACAGTAAACAATTTTAATCTTAATATTTCATTTCTAAATGAGTGGAGAAGACTACATAACGAGGACCTTTATGATCTGTACACACCAAATATTATTCGGATGATCAAATAAAGAAGAATTACATGGGCTCGGCATGTAGCGCGTATGGGAGAGGAGAGGTGCATACAGGATTTTAGTGGGGAAACCTGAGGGAAAGAGACCACTTGGAAGACCCAGGCTTAGATGGGAGCATAATATTAAAATGGAACTTTAAGAAGTAAGGTGGGGAGAGTGGACTGGATTGATCTGGTTCAGGATAGGGACAGGTGGCGGGCACTTGTGAATGTGGTAATGAACCTTCAGGTTGAATAAAATGCGTCGAATTTCTTGAATATCTGATGACTAGTTAGCTTCTAAACGAATATGTTTCGTGGAGTGAGTTAGTTAGTTACTTCAAATCTCTGTTATTCTTGTCACAATCATTTTTAAAATAACACATCTACTTTTTGTACGTGTCTATGAACTGTGATTATCACTGCAAACATTGGAACGAATAAAAACACGAACAGATTCATACTGTGGTCCTGGTTGTGATAGCATACATTCTGCTAAATACACACCAATTTTTCAGCTTCATATTCTTTTCATGCACCGGATTAAAGCTAATGAGACACGGAGGAAGGCGTTTTGTACTGACTTGCCAAAATGCACGTTGTCAAACTCCAGCGAATCGTAAAGTGTACCGCCGCCGCACTAAAAGTCTGCAGAACTAAACAAAAAAATTTAGCACCCACACATTAACACAATTTGTAATAACAGGAGTACAGGGATTGATTCGCTGCCACGCACTGAACTACAATGCAGTGGGCCGTCACAAAGTAACTTGTGAGGTATTCACCGTTGAATTTCCTGCCTTAGTGTGAGCTGAACACTGTGAAATTGATACAGTGAAGGTTGACTGACTGATTCTTGAAAACAAAGAAATACACATTCATGTTGCACGAAAGTAAAGCTACATAATACTCGAGAGGAACATGACCCCTTTAGTTGTGCACTCAAACTCAATTGTTCCTGTTTTACGTACTTCGAGGAGAAGGCCATTCCACCATACAGTACTAAATACAGATATAGTAAGAGAAGCAGAAACGAAGACCGGAACGGTAAATATAGAATATCACGTAAATATGATTAGATATATAAAAGCAGTCCCGTTACAGGCCCGAGGTGCCCAGAGGGTTCCAGGAAGTTAAGGTTCCCAGATTACGTGATAATGGCCCAAGATTGTGGTAGGTTGTCAGCCTTACGCACCGGCCGCTTTTACCCTCAGAAAATACTCCTGGTACTCATTTCTGTTAGACGCTGAGTCGACCCCAGGGCCATAGTGCGATCGGAAGGATCATGTCAATGAAAAATTCCAATGACACCATCTGGAATCGAACCAGCGACCTTCCGATTTTTAGCACAGCACCTTAACCACTGTGCTACCGCAGTCCACTATGGCTTTATATATATGAAAAACAAACTGTGACACCACTGAGTAGAAATAAATTATATTTACTTACTTTTGCAACGAAAATTATGGGTGACAAAAATCGGCAACCCACCGTGTAGGTTAAGCACGTCAGTGCCGAAAGCAATAACAATTACATAAATCGTTCTGGAGGTTCGAAAGACTCTTAATAATTTGTATGAAACAAAAACGGTTCTTAGGTCTATGATGATGCTGGTAATAATGATAAATGGAATTCTGCATACGCTTATTTCATACTGTGACCTATTTAGTTAACGTTTGAAACAATTCACGCACAAGACCAGACAGCAAACTGCATCCACGTAATATGCGTCGAAGTTAGTAAAGATGGTGTTTCCCACAAATCAGACATCGACTGACTAGAGCAAATAAATTCGTAAGATGAATACAATACATCTGAGAAAAGTCTACATAACGTATGGCAGTATACGAACACCTACAGGGACAACAGAAGGTTTGTCTGTTCAGCGTGCCTTTGACTAGCGAAACAACAAAATACAGATAAGAAATATATAGGGAAATACATTTGTTACATAAGGTATTAATTTGCTCCAGGCATACGCTAAACCGGAAAAACGGCACATTACCGCGAAATTATAAAGCAGTCCCTCTACTCAACACCAAGTCATACTTACATATTTATTATATACAATGATTCGTCTTTCTTTGCTACGCTATTCAAAAGGCGAAACTTTTGAGCAGTGTACAGCAGTGGGGTAAGTGTGAAAGACACATCACAAACGACGCGAAAAGAAGGGAAAAATTTTGTAGCCTATTATATACAGAAAACCTGCATTTGGCAGAAGGATTAAGAGAGATAAGGCCAAGATATACAGGATAAACCGTCTTCAGACGGAGGAAATTGAGGGGACGTTGATAATTCGACCATGATAATCGGCATAAGATTCAGTCTAAACACACAAAGTCCACTGCAAAAATAATAAATATCGTCTGTTCAGCAGGCTGACAGAGTTTTTAGTGACGCCATACTTTCTTATGACGAAAAAAACATTTCTCAAGTCTTTTTCCCTTCACCGCTTCTATTCATGGACTTCGGAATACCTGTGCTGAATAATGACAAAGCACACGTAACATTCAAACGAAAATAACTCAAAAAATTACCAAATATGGACACAAAATGCTTGTGCTTTAAACCACAGATTTAGACGTTGTACTGCAACAGAAATTTCGGCTACAATGTCGATACATTTCTAACCATATCCACGAATGTGTTCTACACAGGACCGAATAAACTAACGAGCTCAAAACTTGTACAAGCATGAAAGCCCTGTGTATACGTGCTTGTCCCTAAAAGCGCCATTTAAACAGTCAGGCTGTCTTGCGGATAGCACCAAGTTCCACACATTTTGAACAGCTAAACCCATCAGCAAACATTTCTATCGCCTAAATCTGCACATTGGAGGTTCCTGTGAGTGTGTCTGCCTTCTATGGTCACAGTATAATATATGTTATAGCGTACTTCATTCATACAAACTTCCCATCCTTCCGGGACATTCTGAAACAGTCCATGTCTTTACCATACGAAAAATATAATGAGGTAGTTCTGTTTAAGGCACACAAATTACTCTTTTTTAATATAGAAAAAATAAAACTTTTTGCCCACACATTTGTTTAACAATTTGATATTTAAATTTTATTGAATTAACCGTCTTTGCACAACACAATTGACAGTTGTATTCTACAACTGATTACATCAGCAACATGTTTCGGTCTTGCTTGGCAATCATCAGGCTTACAAAGATTAGTATCGATTAAGGTACATAATGTTGCTGTAACGATGGGATCCCATGGTTTACATGGTCTCTGTGTCTTATTAAAACTGATTAATGGTTGAAATATGACGCAATAAAATTATGATTATTTGTCATATGTGCACAGCGGGATGGAAGCAGTCTAATTCAAAATTGATGTTTGTTGGACCGTGAATCATTGTGTTAACTGAAGAATAAAAACCAACTTGATGTCATTGATTAATTTATTTTTTGTACTTCTTATAGGCTCAACATGTTTCGGGCATTACTATGCCCATCATCAGGAGCTCGCTGCAGCCCGGACACTACTCTAGCCTAACCGCACCTAACCTCCAACATATAGCAAAACAAGAACGAAACGACCAATGTGGTAATCAACATCATAGTCGCGAGCTCCTGATGATGGGCATAGTAATGCCCGAAACATGTTGAGCCTATAAGAAGTACAATAAAATAAGTGGTATGTACTTGGTTTTTTTCTCCAGTCATTTGTTTAACAATTTAACCTATGTATTTACCATATAATTCTTACGACCTATACTTTATTAAAAGTCACTGTATTCTTTCCACACATTGCAGGTCTATATAATTTTCCTCTGACCCTCACAATAAACAGTCTATTTATTCTCTACACAGCATGAACGATCTATTAATATAAAAAGTCCTTTGTAATCCAACAATAAACAAAACAAAAGAAATACGCTATGATTAGTGTGAGGTACAAAATAAATGTTGATATTAGATAAAGTTCAGGATTCAAAATATTCCCTTCATTTCTGACTCCATCCATGGTTAATTCTAACTCAGCAATACTTTCATCTGCAAAACTTACTCAATCTAAGGACAAGATTGGAAAAATTATCAAGAATGATGAGTGCATAGGGCGTACATGAAGCCCACTGAGTTTAACCTGACAGAATTATTTCTGTATTTATCTGAAGTCATTAATTGCGGATACAAAGATGTCATAGTTAAAGGAGTTATTAATGCTGATTGGGTTCGAACTGGGTACCTCAAGGATGTCAGTGTCATCACTAACCCAGTCTGCACGCAATTATTCTTTTTAAAAAAAACTGGTCTTAAATGTTATTTCACACATCGAAATATGGAATAAATAACACCTACTAGCTCGCCTTATGTTATGACAGTATCTAAAAATTATCAGAGTTCAGGGAAAATTCTGAAATTTCTTACAGTAGTAGTCTAAAACAACCTTTCATTAGACGAGTGCCTGAATGTGTACGTTATCAGCAGCCATGAGTAACGATTTATGATTATTATTATTACTACTACTACTATTATTATTATTATTATTATTATTATT
>Ga0131853_10009621_pt1 | contig 17690 bp, 19 predicted proteins | sample TergutLab28metaG_FD_92764 | JGI IMG/M metagenome (GOLD analysis project Ga0131853, IMG submission 92764) | Labiotermes labralis P1 segment gut microbial communities from Petit-Saut dam, French Guiana - Lab288 P1 (version 2) (version 2) | ecosystem: Host-associated > Arthropoda: Insects >... | reverse complement strand
TCCTTACGAAAAACTGTGGAATCAAGCTAATATGTAAGTAAAGGAAACAGAAATTTTTGCATATTCCATACAATTTTTTGTCTATTCATTAACGAAAATTATTACTGATTTCTTGAAAACACATAGATATGGCTCTATCTTATTTCCCAAAAAATGGCATTTAATCCATTATTAAATCTTTTTTGGTTCCTGAAATAATAAAGTTTTTTGTAAACCATGTAGAAAAATTTAAATGCCAAGCGAAAATAATGTCGTACGCAAAGGTTGACTGTAGCCATTTAAATCCCGTTGCGTAAAGGTTAAATTACAAAACAGAGTAATAAGAATTATGATGAATACTGGAAATAGAAAATCCTGCTGTGAGCTGTTTAAAAAATTAAACATTCTTACCCTACACTCACAGTACATTACTCTCCTTATTACTCTTTGTAGTTAAGAATATAAATATGTTCAAATCCAATTCGGTGGTACATTCTACTAATACAAGACACTGTTCAGACCTGTATCTGCCCTCAACTCATTTGTCTAAGGTACAAAAGGGAGTATATCACACAGGAATCAACATCTTCAATTGCTTACCTCCAAGGATAAAAAGTTTATTTAGTGACGTGAGGAAATTTAAATCAGCCTTAAAAAAGTTTCTTTTGGAAGGTTCATTTTATACTATTCACGAATACTTTGACTGGAACTTATTGAGCAATCCTAGCATAGGCAATTTACCAATAATTAATGATTGCTGAAATAGTAGTTTTAATAATTAAATTATTTATTTATTGTATTCCTTTTATTGTTTGTTAAATCTGTATGTGCATATATTCATTTGACAATACTTATATTCTTCTTTAAGTAAATTTTATTACTAGTTTTTCTGTTCATGTGTTAACTATATGTTGTATATATTGTGACTGTTTTCACATCCATATGAAATTGTATTTTGAGTGGATCTATGGAAAATAAAGCGAACTAACTAAGTGAAAAAGGAACACATTCCAACCAAGAAGTGGAAGGCAGAATACACACAGTAGCAACATAGAACACAATTACAAGCACCATAAAACAGGAGACATAACAGTGTGTAGACTTCATTTGGGTCAACCTTGTTATCATAAGACGAAGAAAAAAAAAAAACCATGACAGGGACATACTAAGGTTAACCTGTTAATATAAGGACAATGATGCTAGGTTTAAAGGATGTTAATGACTGACTGACCATCTGACCGACCTACTAACTAACTAACAAACTAACAAACTAACTCTGTGGAGCAGGGATATTTTTGAGAAGCTAACAGTTCCTCAGCTAGTCAAGAAATTCCCCACATTTTATGAAACTCAAAGGCTCATTACAATGGTCACAGGGTCTGCCACATGCCCTTACCCTGAACCAGATTAATCCAGCACATGCCCTACCATCCCATACCTTTAAGATCCATTTAAATATTATACTCCCATCTATGCCTACGTCTTCCAAGTGGTCTCTTTCACCCAGGCGTCCCTCCACCAAAAGCTGGTATACACCCACCTTTGAGAGGATATTATAGGTATCTAAAGAAGGATGGTAAATTTACAAATCTGGCCATGCGGTCAGTTACACATTCAGCCACGTACAATTTTTTTTAAATGTTCGTGTAAGGTATGTGATAAGTAACAAGTATTATAGAAAAAAAGCTTTATTACTCACTTCTTATATCATTTAAGATTAAAGACAAATTTTGGTTCATTACAGATTTTAAGATCACAGCTACATATTACCTATATATGCCAACTTTAGATATTAATTATCATGTACCTTAACATGTGATAACACCAACAGCTTTGTACTAAGGGACCATCGATAATGAACTATCGATTCAAAATACGTTGGAGCAGATAAATGTAAACACAGGAGTTTTATTGGATGCTTCAATATGGTACTGCATAATGGTATTTCCAGTACTTTTCAAGTAACTGGGAGTTGGTATTTTTACAAAGATATTTTTCACTAAGGTCCTGAAGGTCCTGCGACCAGCCATCTCAATACAGGTTTTTCTTGGTTTCCCTGTGCCTAAAAGCAAATGCAGAGATGGTTCCCAAGATTCCAAGTTGCCACTACATACTTCTCATGTAGCCCTCCCGACTTAAATTTAGTAGTAACCAATTTCATGTTTTGTATACGTGTAGAATAACCACTGCCACCAGGTAACAACCCAAGTGGAGTAAATTATTATTATTATTACTATCTCCTGTTGAAATTTCAATGGGCTTTATGGTAGTCAGAATGCTTAAGTTTCATACAGAAGGTCAAAGTACAGGAGTGAAAAGGACAAGACTGTGCATTGCACTGACTGATTACATTCAATCACTGTGGCAGAAAAGCCTACTTAACATCTCAATTATAATTATTATGTGTTAGAACTGTGGTGTCTGAAAGACATAAGTTTCAGTCATCACTCTTCAGGGTACTGATGATTGCCAGTTACAGTGCAGCGTATGAAATACATGATGGTGAGTTATAAAGATGCCATGTCACAGGGTAACTGGATCCTGGCGCTTTGAAGGAATGTATACCTTCAAGGCCCATTACATCCTAGACATTTGACCCTTGAAGTTAAGGGAAGCATGCTCCTTCAGAACACCTGGATCTGATTACCCTGTAATGCATCATGTAAAAACAGGATCCTCAGCTACACCACTGCAAAAACCTCACAACTTGCATGCTAAGTTGTAACAAGACCTAAAAATTTGGCCTTACTATCAGCCACACATGTAAAATCACACAGCGTATAATACACTCACTCTATCACCAATGACAAACAATTTCAAGTGGCAATTACTTTTTTTGTCGTGAGTGCCAGCAGCATAGTCTTTCATGCCATAATCTTATGTCTTACCTGCAGGTATTTACATTTGGTAGTTAATTTGGTGATGTTGTCACTATCTATACTATATAGCACTGATGGCAGGTGAACAAATACAAATATGGTGCCAGAAAAAACAGTACAGCATCAGGAATAAATTCATCTTCTGGAACTAAATTATTTATCTGGGCAGGGATTTTCAAAAAACTATTTCCATCTATGCATATAATATATGTGTGACTAATGGGAAACATTTAACGCCTGTCTCAACCCTACCTGGGGTGGAATGTTGTGAATATTAAGCTGCAATATCTGCGCTGTGAGTTTGGAACTGCAAACCTGCTGAACTTCTGGAGTGGGAATGGGCTTTCTGGTTCCCACCAGTAACACAGCATCCAGCTCGGTGAAGTACTCAAGGTGTGAGTGGTCAAACTCCAAGCGCAGCAACCTGAAGTTGAAATGAAACCATCTAATGAAACTCACTGCTACAGCACCCCCCCTCCACCCCAAACAAATTAGTGAACAACAAAATACGAAATTTCCAGTGGTCATTTCTAGATGACCTTCCTCCAAAGATAAATATTTATCAGAACTCCATGCAGAGGACAGATAAATGTGTTAGACCAAGCACAGAAGAAAGCTACTTAATTTGCAAATCATATGAAGGATTCCAACTGGGAAACCTTGGCTCATCATAGGACGATAGCACACTTTTTAAAGCAAACACTGGGGAACAGGCTTGGAGAGCTATATGCGACAGGTTGCAAAGGCCTTACTATTTGAGTAGGGTAGATCATGTTCAGAAAATTAGGGACAGGAAGCAAAAAACGGAGATCAGGAAGTATTCCGTTGTAAATAGGACCATTAAAAAATGGACCCAACTACCTGCAGAAGTGTTAGGGACTTTCCCTTGTAAATCTAAGCTTTTTAGAAAGTTAGGAAAGCAATAATAAACGGAGTGAAATGAAAGGAAGAGAAGTGTAGCAAAAATCATCTAAAAGTGCAGTGAAGTGAAGTCAGGAGAAGTGTAGTGATATGAGGTGAAATGGAGCAGTAGGAAATTTAAATGTGGTTAAGCCAAATGAGAGGGTAGTGAAGTGTAGTGAAGTGGAGTGAAGGTCTTAATAACAGGGTGTCTAATATTATTTGAAGATACATAGATCATATGAAGTTTGCTACTTATATGGCTTTTTCGTTTATCACATTCTTTCATGTTCTTTTGGTTCTTTTGTATATATGGTTGTATGTTTTGTATGCTTTTGTTTAATTTTGTAAGTTATGTATTTTTGTTGTTATGTTCATGTATTCTTATTGTTATGAATGTTCTGTTCTGTATATTCTGTTTCCACCATGCCAACTGGCACTCTTGGGCTACCCTGACTGTGAGTTTTCCGTGCTTTTTCCTCAGTTGTAAGGCAAATGCCAGGGTATAACTTGAAGACAGGGCACAGCCCGCACTCTTCCCAAAGTAATTGTGTTGTTCTATGTACTGTTTGTGTGTAAATGTGTACTGTACTACTGCCACCGGGTTTCAATCCAATTGCAATTAACAAATATATCATATCACACCATTTGCATTTGCTCATTACAGCATCATAGTTTCTACTACACACACTGACATTTCTTGTTCAGTGTCAAACATATTTCTCTTTCATATTAATAAATGATGAACTGTTTAGTAGTTGGCCCTAAACATCACAGAATATGACACCCCAAATGTATATGGAAAACTCAGAAGGAAGCTGGAGTGATTTTGAATATTGGAGGTGGATGAACTGGCTCAGAACTGGAAATTGTTATTACAGTACTGAAAATCTGTTATTAAAGTGTTACTGCTTTCTCTCTGAGTGGTATGAAATGCTCAATTTACAAAATGCCTGCTTACTCGGTTGGAACACTGATGGTCTGTATCATGGGGGAGAAGACCCTGGGAGTATGTCCAACATGTTGTGGCTCTCCCTCCCACAGCAATCTCCACAACCACCCGTGCTCCAGGTGTTGCACTCCTGCCCAGATTCGAACCACAGATCCAGGATTGTACGTTTCATACACACTCACTCTAAATGGGTACACAGCTTCCAAAAACTGCAAATCTGCCAACAGAATGATACAAGATACAGCTGAAAAGTTACCAGTTTTAATGCAAAACACCCTTACTTTATAGTTATGTCAACATTATAACACTTCCGCACTGCAACATTTATAAATACCTCGGTGTTGCGATGCAAAGATAATACAATCACATTCAGCCAGACTAGCAGATAGAAGGCAGCACTTAAGTACAAATGACATTCAACCGTTTTGAGCAAATGACTGTACATTAAACACTCTCTGGTAGATTTACATGACTAAATGCTATTATGGATTGAGAAATATATTGGGACCAGCCCTGCTGCAGAAAGATACAAAAAGTAATATTTATAAAACACTAGACCAGTGGTGCTCTATGGTTGTGAGAGCTGGGCTCTCATTAAAACTGATGAAGCAAAACTTAGTATATTTGAAAGAAAGATTTTTGGGAAAATTTATGGCCCAAGTCATGTCCATGGGGTATGGAGAATAAAGTATAATGATGAACTGTACAGCTTGTAAAAAGAGCCAAGCATAGTGAAAATAATTCAATAGCTAGACATTACTGGTTAGGACACATAGCGAGGATGGACAATAATGTACCTTGCATGAGGATAACCTTCTCCCAACAAGAAAGTAGCAGGAAGAAAGGAAAGCCTAGATTAAGGTGGCTAGATTCAGTATTAAAAGATCTCAAGTCCTTGGAAGTGAAGGCATGGTGGAAGAAAGCACAAGATACAGATCTGTGGAGTGAAATCATCAGGGAGGCCAAGGTATGCAAGGGGCTGTAGCAACAAAGACAGATGAAATCAATCACCAGTGTAAACAATACTGCTATAGTATGGGTGCCATATGAATAAACAACTTTTTAAAATTTTCTGCTGTATTTTTATGTTGAATATGCATTTTAACCTTTTGAACAACCGCATTTGCATACCATCCCCAGAAAAATTCATTTCATGTATTTAGACAAGTAAATTTACTACTTTTTTTAACACATGCTGCATTTCATTTTCTACAAAATTTTGTTTATATTATAATTTTAACTTCTCTATTCAAATAATACTGATATTTTTCACAAACCATGTGCTAAAATTTAAGCACCCACCCTTGTATAATAAAGCTTAAAACAGTTACTACTTTCCACCTAACAATCTGGGAACCTCACATAGGTGGCAGAACAGGAGATGATCCCAGTGGGAGGGGGGGGGGGGGGCCTATGTGGAGAACTAGAGAATGGTTACGGGGGGCAGCAAGAGGCAACTGTGCTTCTACAATCAGACTGAACATATTAAGCATATCCAGTAGCATGTAATGAGTGAGTGCATTGAATCAATGCCTTCCAGTTTGGTAACACCAACTCAACCTTTGCCATCAAAACCTGCTTATGCATATCTACTGCATTCCTAGAACGGATTTTCTCCTTGGTATTGGATTATACTACATACATTTAAATTAAGGTATACTATTCAGTATTTCTATTATGCTGGTTTGGGCATGTACAGTGAATGGATGACCATAGAATTCTCAAAAAAGTATTACATATGAATTTCGAAACAACAAGGCTGAGAGGTAGACCAAGAAATAGATGGCAAGATGAAGTGAGGGAGGATGGAAGACTAGTCGGTGGAAAGGGTGGAAGGAAAGGGTATATAATAGAGAGGAATGGAAGAAGCTCCAGAACGGCAAGGAATCATCGCATTCTGCACATGCCAAATGAATGAATCAATGAATGAACAAATGAATGAATGATATTCATTATTTACGAGGGGTGCTGATAAGTCCACAGCCCAACCAGGAAGGAAACAGGCTACAGCAACCAAACTCGGGAATTATTCAACATACTCCCCATAAAGCTCAATAAACTTCTTACGCCGTTGCTCTAACGTTTGCAAGCCACTCAAAAAAAAATTCAGATGGCTGTCCCTCCAACCATGTCTCTGCGGCAGCAATGACCTCCACGTCAGATAAAAAATGGCGACCTTCCAATTGTTTTTTCAGTCCAGGGAACAGGTGGTAGTCCAACGGGGCCAGATCCAGAGAATAAGGTGGGTGATCAAGACACTGGAAGCCCAGGTAGGCCAGTTTCTTAAGGGTTGCAAGTGGCCGGTGAGCGGGGGCATTGTCACGCAAGAACAAGACTCCCTTGGTGAACTTTTGACAGCATTTTTCCTTAAAAATGTCCTTCAATTGCACCAGCAGAGATGAGTAATACTCCATGTTGATAGTTTGGCCCTTTGGAAGATAATCAATGAGAAGGATGCCGTCTTGATCCCAAAAAATCGAGGTGAAAACTTTTCCAGCGGATTTTTGTACTCGGAATTTTTTGGGGCGGGGTGAGCCACTATGCCACTACTCCACTGATTGTTGCTTTGTTTCCAGGCCATAGTGATAGAACCAGATTTCGTCCATGGTCACCAATAGTGACAGGAATCATTTGGATCATGCCAAAAAAATTCCAAAAGTTGTTCAAATGACTGGCAACGTTGACATTTTTTATCTGTGTTCAGGCATTTTGGTACCCACTTCACGCAGAGCTTCCGCATGTCCAAATCTTCATGACTGATGGACCCAACCCGCTCATGTGAGATTCCCAGTTGCTCAGCTATTGATTTAGCCGAAATCCGGCAGTCTTCCAAGATTAGCTTGCGAATTTGATCAATAATCTCTGGGTTGGTCACTGTTTTGGGTCATCTAGGACAAGGCGCATCAGAGGTGGAAAAATCACCATGTTTAAACTGGGCCACCAAATTTTCGACGGTGGCGTACGATGGTGCATGTTCCCCTAATGTTTCTGTCAGAATGGCATGAATTTCCTTCGGCGCCCTGCCTTGCAGGAAAAAAAAACTTGATGACAGCTCGTGTCTCCATGTTGTTTAAATCGCCTGACATGCTTCTTTTCAGCCTCTGTAACAAGAAAAGACTTGCAATTCGGCACATGAACAGACTCCTCTTTCTGACACTATCGATTCCGTCCTATGACATCGGGAAGTAGGTTGGGCTAAGGACTAATCAGCAACCCCTCATATGTGCATCATACCTATATAATCTTGGCTCATAATTTTTCCTAATGACTGTGGCATAAATGGGTGTGTCTTTGATGGTGCTGCATTCCACCACTTGCCATAAGTTCTCTGCAACAAAAATAAATGTTTAAAATATAAGTCCACAATTGCTAATGACTGCATTACTGTATAGTATTTAACTCCGAACCCTAGTCAAATGCAGTAAAACTATACTGAAGGAAAGATCCTGCTTCCCTCATCAATTTAAACAACCATGTTTCATATATATTATGGAACATGACTGAAGATTGTATTCAAAAAGCTCAGGTGCTTAGTAGCCAGTCTCTTATCACAGATGCCTGGGTTCAATACAAGGACAGGCTATGCAGGATTTGTGGTGGACAAAGTGGCACTGGGAGAGGTTTTATTTGAGTACTTCAGATTTGTCCTCTCTGAATCATGAAGCATTGGTGCAACACAGTGCTTCATAATCAACCACATTTGTGAAATACTGCTAGTAATAAATGTTACCAAGCACTATGTCATTTACTGCAGAAAATTTATATATATATAACCCCAGCATTAAAAGCATATCTTTATGTAACACTTACAAGATTGATGGTGACTTATGGTGCTGAACCATGGAAACTTTCAAATACAATGGAAAGTCTTAATGACATGGGAAAGGAAAATATTGAGAAAAATATATGGACTAAATGGTTACTGGAGAACAAAAATCAATCAAGAAATTTATAAAAGAATGTAATCTCTGGATACTGTAATAGTAATTAAAGTATACAGATTGGAATGGCTTGACCATGTTGCAACAATGGATGGTACAAGGAAAGTAAGGAAGCTACTTTACTGCAGACCAGGAAGGAGAAAGAAAGGAAGACCTTCACTCCAGTGGACAGATGACAATGGATCAGACCTGAGGAATATACAGTAAGAATATGGAGAACAAGAACTTTAGACAGAAAAGAATGGACATTTGACATTAGGGAACCCAAGGCCAAACTTAAAGAATCATAGTGCTGAAGAAGCAGAACAAACAAGGGCATCATTAAATGAAATATCCCCCTCACCAATTTGAAAACAGCTACTGTATTACATTACACACACCAGCCTTTAGTTCTGGATACTGAGAACTAATGAACTATGTACTATTCTCATAACTATCTCCCTCCTATTCTTTTCATTTTATACAAATAAAAATAACAAGATTACAAATGCATAATAGAAAAGCCAACAAACAACATTCATTCTACTTGGAGCAAACAGCAATACATATACACAAATAATTCAGCTGTACATTATTTATAAGAATATGCTGCACTTCAATACCGAAGTAAACAATAACTATCAAACATGACTTCGTTAGCAATTCTGAATTATAAACGGTCGCAAATGAAACACGAATTAACGAATACATTCTGATCCCATCTGAAAACACTGTGGAAACTGCCCTAACGTACATGAATTCTTTACTAGCATTGTAAAGAACAACTATTGTGAAGTACGCAATATATGGCTATCTTAATTCACAGTTATACTGTTGTCAAAACCATTTTAATCGAACTACAGAATTCTACGTACTAGAATTCGATTTTGAGGTTACACGCAATGTAAACTTGTTAACCTACCATCACAAATGTCTGTGGAAAATCCCCATAATCTGGGAATTTACTAGGTTTCCCAACAATGTTGTCTGCTGTATACGATATGCTAAGACTCCTGCCGTACTGAGAACTAAATCCGCGCACTGAGTGCACAAACTGTTCAACAAATACAGTATCACTGTTGTCTGAATTCGAAAGATTAAACGCAGTTAATTCATCACGATCTACCATTTTTGAAGCGTGCTTTATAGCGTTTACGGTTTTCACCAGTAGTACTGTTACACGAACATTATTGCGAGATTTCAGGTTTCCACCAAGGTGCAGATGAGTCTGCTTGCCCCTTGAAGATAGGCCGCATACGTTGTGTCGAAACGTCGGCAACCAACAAAGTAAAATTTTCAGCGCGTAACATCCCCGAAGAGCGCAAGCCTCACCAACATTTTCGTACACAGCTTATCTCTAAATCTTCGGCTCCAGGGATTACACATTATAACCTCTGTTGATGACGCCTCTGGTACAATTTGTCGTGTGCGATCCGTGGTCATGTCACGTAACGCCACGTGTATGTATTCTGTGGTTGACACGTATGAAGGTGTCGGTAATATCGTAGGCATAATACTAATGCGGATTATTGTCATTGTCGGCCTGTGATAGTCTAATTTTGCTTTCCGCGTCCAGTGAGTAGGTTTGAAAAAATGTCCGGGAAACAGTCTAAATCCTTTACTAAGGAAGAAGAGCTACTTCTGCAGGATTTTAGCAGAAATGTGTCAACTAAGTCGTCGGCATTGTTTTATGGGAATGCATTTATTGTTTCGGCCATACCAATATGTAAGTAACGGTAATCAACAATTTTGGATCGAATTAAACTTATCAAAATAAAAGTGGTAGGAACTGAATGCAGGATGTAAGCGAAGTACTTTTGAGGTTAGGTTGGCTATTTTTTAGCCATTTTCCTGTCCTGCTGTTCTAGTGACTATTGTTAAGAGGGAATCCACCTTTTGAGATCGGTTCAGCATTGCACTAAAGAATGTGGTACCGTGTTTGAAAGAACTTTGAATATCTTTAACAGGGCTGTTCTGGAGAATTCACATGATTGACCTATATTCTTCAATCATCTCTTTCATTGGAGTGACATGCGTTAGCACATATTTGGTTGCACTGGCATATAGGAACACCAAGTTTGTTTTGAAACACAAGGTAAGGTATGACTTGAATGTGTTTGTAATAAAGTGAGTACTGTATAATCTAGCATGACAGGTGATTTTGCCTACCTGTTGCAGACCTAGGTGTTATAGCTTAGCTGTATTAACACTTGTGTTAGGAATTAGTGGTGCCATGAGGTTACTGTTGCACACATTTCTGCTGTGACACCTGAAAATATAATCAAACCAAACTTGTCATTGAAATTGAATTTGTTGGGGAAACTATGAAAATGCATTTGAAAGTGAAAAAGAAAAGAATAACAATGGCTAATGGTACAACACTGAATATTGTAACTACATAAAGACATTGGGCAAACAAAAAATATATAATTTCCTGAATTATGTTACCATGTATTTGGACAGGTGGTTACCATTGTTTTGGAGAAATCTGCTGCCTAGATCTTTGTAGTATAATATGTAGGGAACGTGTTCCTTTTAAATGTTGTTATCCATTGAAGAGTTCAACTGGTTTCATAATCCAGAAGAATCTCTCTGAAAACCTCATATCTTTTGAAAGAGAAATAAGTGATCATTGTATTGTATATGTATTAAGGTAATCACTGTGTCATGCAGAAAGAGCATCGAGAAAGGGGTGTTATGCTGCATAACTCTCAGACTCCTTGACAAAGGTGATTTGTTACGTACATGTTGTGGCTGTGCTTACCCACAATAAAAACCTTTCTTTCACACATGCAGTAGGGAATTTATATCTATAAATATTTTCTGAAAAGTGTTCAGTCCCTCGTAAATGAATATTTTCGTACTGTGTGAAACATTAAACTTTGGTTGTTGGTAGGTCGCTGTGAAGAGGGAGGAAGCAGTGACCAGGGAAATGACTAGGAAACTGGCAGAAGATAAGAAGATGAGTAAAAAGGAAAAAGATGAGAGGTATGACAGATGATGGCCTTTGAAGTTCTATTCAGTGTAAATCTGTGATGTAAAAGCCAGTTTTTAAGTTCTAGCTATGTAGACATGGATAAACAGAAAAGGACAAGTTATACATCAGCTGTGCCTCTCTTGACCATTGCAAGTTTTTAGACAAACTCATCACTTCCCTCAGATGTCACAGCATGATTGAATCCCTGTAACATAGAATAAGGTTGTGATTCAGTATGCATGGAACGGAAGTAAACTGCTAGCAAGTTTCCTGTTCTTAGAACTTTCCTTATATATGATATAACCCACTGGTACAGCTGTGTTGAATGTGTTGTAACATTAGTCTAAACTGTACTGTATTTAATTGAAACTTCCCCTTGTGTTCATAGAATCCTATGGAAGAAGAATGAAGTTGCTGACTATGAGGCTACAACATTTTCCATTTTCTATAATAATGCGTTCTTCCTAGCCCTGGTTATCTTCTCCAGCTTTTATATCTTGAAGACCTTCACTCCAGCAGTGTATCCTTATGTGTGCCAGCAGTAGAATGATTAAAACACTTAAAAGAGAAAATCATTATCAATTCAAAACCACGTGACACTTTTTTTTTTCTTAAATAATCAAATGGAACACTCCCCTGCCCCCACATTATACTTCTGTTGAGCTTTTCTTTAAAATGTTATGGTATAAGCAATCCACTTCTTATTTTTTCATACCAGGGTTTTGCAAACCACAGTTCTAGGCTAACTTACCCATTTTCCTCTTCATTTCATCATCTTTCAGGAAACATATGGTTATTCAGTCAGTAAATTGGCTCCGTTCTGCTGGCATGGTTTCCATTTTGTATGAGTCAGTGACAAAAAAGTCTCAGTATCTTCACCCTTCCAGAGTCTGTCTTTTTTAACTTCTTGCCAGCTGTTTTCTTTCTTCTTGACTTCTTCCAGTATGTTGCTGAAACATTCTCTTCTGGATCATCCTGTACATTCCCAGTATCCCTGTTTCATAAATATAGTTTACTTGACCAAACCATTGCAGTTGTTTCTCTCCTCTCTATGAACTTCAAATTCCAACTTCTCTCAAAGTATCAATTCTAACTCTATTTCTTCTCATTTGACCTCTCACTGCTTCTCAAAAATTTCAAATTTCTTACTTGGATTTTGCTTTTCTTTCTCTTTGTAAGGGTCCATGTTTGTGTTGGACTGTAGGGGTTCAAATGCTGTTCACTCTGGGGTTACCAGTCTAATTTTGGTGGTACCTCAAGAATTAAGCTGACCACATACATCAATAACGTGAATCATAACTGCCTTATACCTGGTATAACTTCACACTGTGCTTATACACAGTGAAAGCCTTAGTGTCATATTTTTACTATACAGGATGGGTTCTCCCACCTCATAAGAAAAGGTACTAAAGTGTATTTTTTACCTTGAATATCATTTTCAGCCTATGCTTTTGAGTAGTTTTATGCTCAAGTGTTTGAATGTGTTGTTCCTTCATTTTTACACCAGAAATTATGTTCTGTCAGTTGGAGCTGCAGGAGGATTGCTTGCATTACTATCCACGGGATCCCAGTGAACTTGCAGCAGTGCTGTGTGAACAGATTGGAGAGAGAGTCCATGATTATTGAGTGGTTCATTGTAATCACGAGTATGTGTTCAAAACATCAGTAAATAAATATTACAAAGTTGAATGTTGCAACTTATTTGTATGGTATAACTAGGGATTTTAGAATTTATCTGTGTTATGTGACACTCACCCTCAAGATTGAAACTGCAGTGGGTACTGAAACTTTAGACAAGTTTCAAAACATGGTGCTTCTAGACCTGGAAAACTGAAGTTAGACATGAGGTATAGGCCACATAAACCTAAGGACAAAAACTAATTTATATTGCTACATAAGGTTGGTGCATTACACATATGTGGGAGCTAAGCTGTTACTGAATGTAAATAAATATAATGAGAGAAGTTTCTGTTGGCCCTTTCTGGCTTTTGTTGAATACAAAAAAGAAAGTTCTAAGAAATTATTTTGCCTCATTTCCTGAAAGAAATTCACATTGTCACATTCTGTTTTGTACTGTGCAAAACAATGATCTTAACAAATCTGTATGTACAAGATTTAGGTGTTTTAATGGTGGTGGCATGTTAGATAGCAGATTTCTGGGTTGTGACACAGTATAGTCCTGTATTCTTGTAATAAATTCAACCCTGAAGATGGAGGTAGCAAGTGTGAAACATTTTTATTCTCCTAGAAGACTACATGATGTCACAACCTAGAAGACCACTATATGGATGTCTGCCTAGTTTTTCTCATGTTATTATATTATGAGAAACGTGAGGTTATCAAAAGCTGGGTTTTATAAATCTTGTAAAGATTTCATGTGGTCGTGACACTTCAGTCCATTCTACAAAGAAATTCAGTCTACAAAAGTTGCATATTTTTAGGACTTAAGGGGTTTTGTTATTTTGTTTATTAACTACAAATGATATTGATAAGAACAGAAAAATTTTCAGAATATCTCACCAGGAAAATACGTGGGATGTGCCCATGTTTTTCCTCTGTACCAGAAGTTCACATGGCTTCCACATAAGTACTGTAACAAATCAAGAGACACTTGTGGCTTGGAATATATTTTTTCTCTTGGGTACCACAGTCTTTTACTTGTGAATGACTAAATGGATGTATTTAAGGTTTGAGGTTTTCAAGACCGTGAATATTAAACGTACACTCTTCTGGGATGTAATGTCATATAGTGTGGCAGGCAAGTACCAAAATTTCTTCCTTCCTGAAGACAGAAGCAACAGGTTCCTCAAAACATTGGTACTGTACCTTTCTGCCAAAGTACATGGCATCACACTGTGTGTATCTGTGACTAAGTCTGTCTATGCGTGCGTAATGCAACTTACTATCATACCTACATTGTTAATGCAGTGGTAGTTAATAAAAAAAAAGAGTTTTGAAATTAGGAACTAAATTCAGGACAAAACGTAATGCTTCCAACGACTTAGGTGTCCCACAAGTGAAATCTCACAGTACTACATCAAACAGTGCTGAAGCTTTGCAGTAGCGTAACACATATGACATTAACATATTGAGAAATATTTCAAAGGGCTATGACATGTTTCTAACAAGGTCTGACACTCAGTGAGTTACACAACAATACACATATTAATATGGTGACTGCAACTATGATTTTATGTTAGCTGCCAAACATGACATACATGGTGTTTACACTATTGTTGATTATTAGAGAAAATAGTGTTGCAATACTCATAAGGAATAGCAGACACACTAGGAGGAGGAAATTTGTCTGTTATTTACAATGAATGCAGTCACTTTGGCATTCACTTTAAACTAACTTGGTCACTCCCAAGATGGAGGCAGCATGTTTCTTAGAAACAAAGTGACATACTACCCTACACAGTATCATAGCCCAGAAGATTATTGTGTGAGCAACACCCATTGTGAAGCATGAAATAAGGTGACCACTGTGGCACGAGGTAAAGTATGCAGTACAGTACACCAGTAATAAGGGTGGCAATGAATGTATTAAACAGACTTTTCGGGCTTGCAGTTGAACCAGGGGATATACGCTGGAGTCCAGTGTTAGGAATTCTAAAGAGGATTAAGCAAACACAGTGTAAGGTTATCAAAGTTTTATATTCTGTATCTTTTAAAAATGTAATTCCTTTGGATCAAAAGGCTGTAATCATTACTTTTAAATCAAGTGTTCACATTTGAGATTCCTCCATGTATGAGGCATTCAAAGCTAGCCTTCATATCCTAAAAATGACACCTCTAGAGAGTAACTGAGTCTCCCACAACACAAACACACAAGATAAAGGCCAAAACTGGGATGCATAACAGTCATGCATTCCAGTGAATTCCAAATTTGATTAAAGTACAGGTATAGATTGATACATTAAAGAACAGATTATGAGGCACTTCAACCTGGGGAGGGTGTTAGTGCTCAACATTTGTGTCAATCAATTGCAGTTATGACAGGCTACAAGATAATGGCCACACCCATTAATAGTAATTTACAATAAATTAATTATTAAAGTTACATCTCTTGTTCACAATTTCAAAATGAGTTCCAAGTGACAAACTTAGCGAAGGTATAGGAATGTTGGTAAGATGGTCATTGGGAATCACAGAATGATTAGGAGAGTTTTCTTGTCTTTTATATACATGGGTCCATGCATCGTGAATCAAATTTAACAATTGTCCAACAAGATGTAACTTAGTTGGTTTATTACATTTTATGTAGACAGCTGTATGTGTTTCAGGTGTTGACACCCATCACCAGGAGCTCATACAACTGTAATTACAGCTTCCAGTATCAATTAACCGGATAAATTACCATCCACACTCATTGAGTTGGAACGAGAGCAGATGATAGTAGATCCAGTTAATCAATACCAGAAGCTGTAATTACAGTTGTACGAGCTCCTGATGATGGGTGTCAACACCCAAAACATGTAGAGCTGCCTACAGAAATGCAATAAACTGAATAAGTCGCATCTTGTTGGACAATTATTAAATTAGTTTTCTTGTCATTCCTGGCACAGGAATGTTTTTCTTTGCACAGTCTGCAACTTGCATAACTAATTGAATGAAGTCATGTTACAGTCAATTCACAATTATCAAACTTACTAAAAATGCAAAGATATTATCTTACAGTCATTATAAATACTTTAAAATATTTTATCATTTCATACATTCATTCATTAAATAAAAGACACATTTGACAAGAAGTAAATTATGAGCAAAATTTGTTACACAGTTTTCCCTATAAAAATCTGATTTGTGTGTTGTGAAAAGAATAATCAGAGTTCTAGTATGGAATGTGTAAGTTGTTTTGAAGACATTAAGTTATCCACACAAAGTTGTAACAGTTCCAAAACACATAATGTTATTTACACATTGTTACATTTCTTCACTTGGGTTTAAAAGAAGTAATGTAATTCATACATATATGTCAGCTGAACTTTATTAAGCACTGCATTAAAAAAATATTGCACCGTACAATATGTACAGGATTGTCATCAACAGAAGATCATGACTCTTGAGTGACATCATCCCGTTGTGTACTTCTCAATTAGGTGCTAATTATCAAACCAAACGCAACTTTTAATCTAGTACAATAGTCTTATTATACACTACATGGTACGGCTGTCCAGATCAGCCATCACCAGGTAGGCCTCTCTCCCATTATATTTTTTTTTTTGTGTATCCAACATCTACCTGGTGATGGTTGGGTGGACAGCCAAAACATGTTACAGTGTGTAATAAAAGACTCTTGTACTAGATGTGTATGTTTTGTTTGGTTGGATAATTCGCACCATATCATCACTTTTCCTTCACACAAGCAGTTGATACCTTTTCCTATTATTTCAATGTGCAGAGTGTTTTGCAGTAACATAACCAAAACAGAAGAAGTTGCAACTGAGTTTTGGAGGGTCCAGTAAAAAAATGGCTTGCAACTGTCCACTATGTTTGAACATTTGACACAGTCTTACTACTACAAATACTGTACCACGTTTGGACAGATCAGTTCAGCTGACTTCTGATCAGTAAGCTTCTTATTTAATATTCAGGACAGCCAACAGAACATCCTGATAATCACATCAATGAAGTTGGTTGTTTTGCCTTCTTGCCAGGAGATGCACTTTTTATTCCTAACAGGTGACACATGGCAGAGGGAACCTACAATTTAATACAGACTCTGAACAGTGATGGAGTTTGATATGTCCCATACACATAAAGTTTTATCCTTGCTTGAGATGGGAGAAAGGGAAGGCATATAGAAGATCCTTCACTAGGTCTCAAACCTGTAACTTTTCTTCTAGGAGGCCATTTACCTATACCATTAGGTAAATTTAATGCAGATATTAAGCACTAAAGAAGAAAATAGATTTAGGTTTCTGTGACCGTGCATCGTGAGCAAATTGTGAAGTGAAAGAGAAAACCAACAAGATGCAACAGTTAGATGTTTATTTTTAACAATTTCTCAACATGTTTCGGGCATCATTATGCCCATCTTCAGGAGAACAAGATGTATGTTACTGCATGTGGTGTGCTGC
>Ga0131853_10009620_pt1 | contig 17690 bp, 19 predicted proteins | sample TergutLab28metaG_FD_92764 | JGI IMG/M metagenome (GOLD analysis project Ga0131853, IMG submission 92764) | Labiotermes labralis P1 segment gut microbial communities from Petit-Saut dam, French Guiana - Lab288 P1 (version 2) (version 2) | ecosystem: Host-associated > Arthropoda: Insects >... | reverse complement strand
TTAGGGAAACAAACGCGATAAACTCCCGTGCGGTAGCGCGGAAAGATTACTTACTTTCCCAAAATTCAGCCACTCATGATTACTACTCATTTCCACTTGACTTTAGATTGGAAAGCTCCTTTTTTATGCGCAATGCCACCACTTATATATAACAAAAGGGCAGATTGCGAAAAACTATACAAACTTACGCTAGATTTTAACGTTTTTTTGGCAAAAAAAAGAATGCCCTATGATATCTTCCTATTGTCGGATGATTACTTTATGTATATTGCACAAAAAAACCCGACCTAATGGCCGGGTGTAGGTGATGAGTTCGGAAAATTCGCTTTAATCATATTTACAATATATTCAAGCTGGTCTTCATCAAGGTACACTGCCAGCTCTATGATTTTTTTACGCATAGCATCCATTTTTTCTTTTTGTGATTTTTCAGGGGAATCTGAAGAATTTTCATCACTAAAAAGATTGTCTATGGAAACTTGAAAATATTTGCTTGTTATTTGCAATGTTAAAACGCTTGCGCCTCGTTGGCCTTGCTCTATAAGACCTAAATGGTTTGGTGATAGATAAAGCAATTTAGAGAATTCTTCGCGGGTAATATTTCGCGCATTCCTTTCATTTTGTATATTTCTACCGATAATTCTGTTGAGATTACCTTTTGCCTCTATTTTGTCTTTTCTGCTGTCCATTCTGGCATACTCCTTTGTTAGGAATTTTCACTATCTGCACTTTTGTATTTTAGTGTCGAATACACCTTACGTCAACTAAATTTATTTGTATATTTTAATGAAGTATTCGTTTAATTTTTGTGTACTTTCAACTCATTTTCAGTGCTTATATATTATATAATAGTGCAAAAATATAAATAATGCATAGTTGTATAATAGTGGATACTGTCAAAAACACATGGACAAATTAAATATTTATCATATAGACTATATGTTAATTTTACAAAAAGTCTTTTAAATATGTAAAAAACACTTCATTATTTTGCGAACCATCTCAGAGATACCATTTTTGTTGATAGGAATAAAAAAATAGAATTTTTGTCTATTTTTACTTCCGCACATCCCCCGGCGTTTTTCCTGTCATGCGTTTATAAATTCTATAAAAATAGCTAATACTCTCAATCCCCACCATATCCGCAATTTCATCCACGCTGTGTTTTGTACTTGACAACAATTCTGTTGCCCTGGCAATTCTTTTTTGCAGCACAAAATCAGAAAAGCTAACACCCAGCTCTTTGCTGAACAGCCTACTGAAATAGCTGCTGTTCATATTGACATGTTTTGCAACACCCTTGCCGCTGATGTTGGTGTCCAAATGACTTTCTATATATTCGATGGCCTTTAGCACATCGAGGTTTGATGTTTTGTATTTTGCTTTTGTCAGTTTTTCTGCCATAAACTGAATCGTATCCATAAAATATTGGCTGCCATGCTTTAATTGCAGTGACTCAATGCTTATCCCGTGGGAGTTGGGCATAATCATTGCCATTTCTATCAACAGTTTGCTTAAAATGACTTTGAATGGCGCGGGATGATATTGATCGCCAACGGCTTCCATAAATTGTTTGGCAGTTTCAATAAGCAGTCCCCCTTCGGCGTTTTTGATTGCGCTTTTCATGACGGGTGCATAGGATTCGTATAGGCTGGTCAGTTTTTTCAGTTGATATGACTGATGGATATCGGTTGATGGTTCGTCTATGCCATAATAATTTTGAAGCTGTTTTGCCTCGTCATCTATCGCGGCTTTGACTTTATGAATGACCTGCGTCAATGCTTCGGCAGTTAGCGTGTGTTTTAATAAGTATTCATTGGCGTTCAGGCGCAGTGCTTCGCGGGCGTATTCAAATTCCTCATGACAGCTAATGATTACGCTCTTTATTTGGGGGTGTATTTTTTTGACTGCACTGATTAATTCTAACCCGCTCATCATGGGCATGGTAATGTCGGTGATGATGACGTCAGGCGCGTGTTTTTCAACAAGGCTAAGCGCGGCATTGCCATTGCGGGCAGTGCCAACAATGGAAAAGCCTAACGATTCCCAATCTATCACATGTTTTAGCCCTTCCAGCATTTCTATGTCGTCTTCGACTAAAATGACTTTAATCATACACACACCTCACTAGCTCGGCGGAAGCATCAACCGCACAACAGTCCCCTTCCCTACTTCGCTTTCAATTTGCAAACCATATTCCGCACCAAAGTTCATTTTTATACGTTCGTTGACATTGTCTATGCCAATGCCTGAAAATTTTTGTCCTTTTTTAAATGGTTTATTTGTATCCATGCCACTGCCGTTGTCTTCAATTGAAATGCATATACTGTTCACCATGGTTTCAGCTTTCACAGTAATTGACCCACCCACAGTGTCCTCATTAAACCCATGAATCAACGCGTTTTCCACCACAGGCTGCAACAATAATTTGGGTATACGGTACGGCTTCAATGCATCAGGAATTTCAGCCGCAAACGTAAAATCAATGGCTTGGCTCATTTGAAATATATTGACATAGTGATACAAATTTCCAACTTCTGTTTCAAGCGTGATAAATTCCTCGCCATTGACAATGGTCATGCGCAGCAGATTGGACAGTGCAAAGGTCATGTCCCCCGCTTTTTTATTATTATTGTTAAATGCCGCCCAGCGTATACTATTGAGTGTGTTAAACAAAAAATGCGGGCTGATTTGTGCTTGCAATGCCTTCAATTCTGCTTCCCGCTTCGCCCGTGCGTCGTCCATAAACCGTTTCTCTAATGGCTTAGAAATGCCTCGGGCAATAAACGCCGCAATGGCAACAAAAGCCCCAATAGACAATACATTCAACATCAGCAAATTTTGCCGCGAAACATTCAGTTGGTGCATGATGCTGTCATAATATTTAACGTCTACAATCTGCCAGTTTCTAAGGGGTACACTGCTGATAATCATATCCGAATTGCCATAGAACAACTCAAAATTTTGCCCCAGCAATTCGGGCTGGGTGGATGAAATAATGCGGTTGTATTCATCTAAAATAAAACGCGTTTGCAAATCATCCGCCGTAAGAAGCCCTGCAATAGACCTTTCGGGGATACTAATTACAAACGCGCCCTGCCAAGTGTTGTCTACGGGGTCGATGATATTTTTGCCGATGGTCCACACATAGGGCAAATGCCGCATATCAACGGATACATAGTTTGGCTCGAAACCAATCCAAATTCTGCTGCTGTCCTTATATCGGGTATAGCTTTCAGAAAAATGACCGGTATAAGTCCAGTTCATAAACATTTGCGCGTTGGCAGCAATGGTAATATACGAACGCACTTCAATCATATTAAACGCCAAGTTATTAATGATGCGGTTAAACTGGTTGATGCGTTCAAGCTGTCTAAGCTGCAACGCTTGCACGTTTAGCCCATAGCCATTAGAGGCGTCGCTAGACGCCTCCTGCAACATTTGCGTGACACCCTCGTTGTTGCTTACATACAATGCCATCGAATAGGCACGTTGCAACAGCGTATCAATACTGTTTGCAACCAATGTCAAAGAATTGACTGTTTCGGCAATATTCTGGTCGATAATTAAATCGCTGGCGGTGCGCTGTGCAATATAATATGAAAACGCCTGCGGAATAATAACCACCAACGCAAAGGTCATCAACAGCTTTTTAAAAATAGATTTATTTTGAAACCAAACTCGCATAATACTCCTGCATCGCAAAGAATGCCAATTTTTTATATGACTTATCCGGAGACAGCAAACCCTTGCGGTTGTAATATCCCTGCAACACATTGGTGCGGCGCGGGCAGCGGAAGTCGAAGAAAATCCATGGCACTACACCACTCAAAAATGTTGGCCCGTTGCGGAACGCATCAATTTGCTGTGCGTACACATGCAGTTGTTTGTCTTCTGTGAATAAGTCGCCTTTTGTACCTCGTGCTTTGGGCATGGCACATGCGCCAAACTCTGTGATGACCACAGGCTTTTTAGGGTCGCTGTTTTTGAATACTTTCAGCAGCTCTGAAAAATCGGGGTTGTACCAGCCATAGTATTCGTTGATGCCAATGACATCAACATGGTCGCATAGCCTGTCTGAAATGACATGTTCGTGATGGTCAACTAAACAAGCGGCACTGACAAGCCTTGTTGAGTCAATGGATTTTGCGGTTTTTGCCAAATTGCTCATGAAAACAAGCCTGTCGTCCGTATCCGCATTTTCGTTGCCGACAGACCAAATGATGACGCTGGCACGGTTGTAATCACGGTTGATAAGTTCAGTCAGTTGATTTTCCGCATCTTGGTATGTGGCGTTGTTTGCAAATTCAATCGCCCAGTACACAGGAATCTCTTCCCATAGCAGTATGCCCATTTCGTCGGCAATTTGCGACGCACGCCCTGTGTGCGGGTAGTGCGCCAGACGCATGAAGTTGCAATGCATTTCTTTGGCTAGGCGATAGTTTTCGCGTATTTCACAGTCAGATATGGCGCGCCCGTTGGGTACGCTTTCTTCGTGGGCGCATACGCCGCGCAGGAATATTTTTTTGCCGTTAAGCATGATGTTTTCGCCTTCGGTTTTAATTTCGCGGAAGCCAACACGGTCGGTTATTTTGTCGTTTTCAAAGGTCACTTCTACATCGTATAGCTTTGGGTTGTCAACATCCCAAAGCTGGGGTGAAGCGTCAATGGTGGTTGCGCCTTTACCGTCGGTGATGGTGATATCTGCTGAAATGCCCAGTTCCGCAATGGATACTTTGGCTGTCCCTGTGTTGCTTCCGTTGACGGCGACAGATGCGTCAATTTTTTTATAGTCGGAGTGGGGTTTAAGCGCGATTTTAAAATCTTGAATAAATGCCTTTGGTAAACGCAAAATTTCAACATCGCGGTGAATGCCGCCATAGTTAAACCAGTCGGTATTTTCGCATGGCACATTGGTACGGCGGCGGGTATTATTTACCGCAATCAAAATGCGATTGTCTTTTTCCAAGACATCCGTAACATCCACAAAAAATGGCGTGTCGCCGCCCAAATGCGTACCCATAAATTTTTGGTTTACAAACACTACCGATTGATAGTTTGCTGCGCCGATTTTAATAAACACACGGTCTTCGCCATGGTTTGTATATTTGAAGCGGCGGGTATATACGATTGTACCCTCATACAGTAGCAGCTTTTCTTCTTGTAAATTCCAGACAGCGGGCACTTTTATTGTATCCCATGTGTCAAAGCTAAAATCCATAGGATACTCAAGTCCAGCAGGGCTTTCATACACTTCTTCCCACCATTTTGCACGAAGACATGTGTCGTATTGGTCTACCGCATAGTTCCATGTGCCGTTTAATGATTCCTTTTTTCTGCCGCTGTCAGCAATCTGGCTGTTTTTGATTAATTTTGCGCGGTACTGGTCTTCAAAACTAACCAGATGGATGTTTTCTTGGAAATTGCCTGTGCTCTCCATTTTCATTGCTCCTTTTATATTTATTTTAGTTGTGAACAGTTACCATATCATAAAATGTTTCCCCATCAAACGCAGTACTGCTTCTGTAAAGAAATAATCGCCATATATGATTGGAACATGGGTCTTTGCGTCATGATACGCTTCCGAGCCGCCACCGATTATCCCATCGGTATTGATATCATAATCGGCATATTTTTCGGCTATCGCACCAATGAGTTTTTTTGCGTATGCTTCATAAAGAGACTTTTCAAATGTGCCAACATGTTCGGCAATTTCAAGCATACCGCAAGCGGCAATTAACCCTGCGGTGCTATCATACAGTTTAGGTTCGTTTGGTGCGCGAAAATCAATTAAAGGGATGTACCCCTCTTCTGCCGCATTGGCAATGAAATAATGCGCAACACATTTGGCAGCGTCTAAGTACTTTGCTTCTTTTGTATAGCGGTAGCTTAAAGCATAGCCATAGATGGCCCATCCATGCCCACGCGTCCACGAAGAGCCGCTTTCATAGCCCTGCCCTCTGGGGAATTCTAACGCTTCGCCTGTGGCCGGTTCCATCACGCTCATATGATGAACAGAGCCGTCGCCGCGCACAAGGATGTCTAATGTAGTGTCGGCGTGTTCTCTGGCAATATAATCATAATAGCCTTGGTCATTAAATGCCTTTGCCCAGTGCAGCAGCGGCAGATTCATTAAGCAGTCGATAATCATATAGCCCATGCGGGGATGATTCCACGCATTAATAAACTTTGCCGCAGGATTATACCGCCCAGCAAGCACACTTGCCGCATGAAGCCCACGGCGTTTTGAATGTGCGTCACCAGTTAGTCTATAGTTTGCCACTGCCGTGTGCAACCACATAAAGCCAACATCATGGTGTAAACAGGTATAGTTTTCGAGGTTTACATCCATGGTTTCTTCCAATTTTTCTGCTGTTTTGCGAAACACATCTTGTTTGGTTGCATGATACAACTGCCACAATAATCCACCCCAAAAACCATTCGTCCACCAAGCTACATCTTTTTTTGCATAATCTTCGTAACGTCCGTTTTCAGAAATATATGGAATTCCATCACCCAGTCTGCCACATTCAGCCTCTATTTTTTTGACTATTTTTTCAAAAACATGCTCGGCCCATTTTTTATCACACATAGCTAACTCCTTCTATTGTTGTATTCGTTTTGCTAGCACCATATCAAACGCTGTGTCCACGGCTTGGCTGCGGCACTCCAAAGCGCATCGCTTGGCGCAATACCTAACGGAAGAAATACTGCTGATGCCATATATAGACTACCTGTGCAAATATACCTTTCGCCTATTTTCGGCTGAGACTTGCATATGCCAATGTTAAGGAAGCCATCTGGTCTATATGAATCATTTGTCAGCGTTTTTTCTGTCACCGTATATAATACTTCACGGGCGGTGGCCTCAGATATTGAATCAGGAAGCCTTTTTTGCCACACAAGCTGCGCCAGCAAATGAAACACACCACACCGATACGCAAGCGAACGCCCAGTGGCAATGTATGTTCCATCAGGTGCAACAAGGTTTTCTAATACTTCCCCATGACGCTGGGCTCTGCTTAATATCCTGTCCATTGACCCAGCAGGCAGCAAGTCCGGTGCTTCGTCGCATAAATCTAACAGCATCGGATGTATAACTAAACTATTGTAATAATCTGTTGCAAAATGCGGCCCATCTCCATACCAGCCATCGCCAAAGTACCAACTGTCAAACAATTTGAAGTACTGCGCGATTATGCCCTCCGCATAGTCTCCTGTGACTTTACGATAAAGCAGTTCTACTTCGGTGGAAAACAATACCCAATTACTTGTAACCGGTGTTATTTGCCGCGCCGCTTCCAACAGTTTAATCACATTTTCTTTTGTCTCCTGCGGAAGCGATTCCCACAAGGCATTGGGCGCACGTAGCATAGCCTGGGCTAAAAACGCCGCATCTACTAAAATTTGGCTAAATCGACCGCCGTATTTTGTGTAATCGGTGAAGTCGTCCGACAAAGGGTTTACCTGCCCGTTTACCGCCAGTCGAGCCTTATCCAAAAGTGTGTCTCTCAGCACCTTTTCATCCGAATTATTTATTTCCAGCTCAAACCATGGTGCCATTCCGTTAATCAGTCTGGCAACGGCTTCTAGCCCCGCAAATTTTTCACGCGCTGCCCCCGACATTTGTTCCACGGTCATTTTTTTGCGCAACTCACCCTTGGACGCCGCGTCTAAAACAGGTGTTGCCATTTGAACCATTTTGTTTAAAAATCCAGCTCTGTCCATTGCTGAAAAATCACCTCCGCTTAAAACATAATGAAAATTGACCTGCGCTTTTTCGTTCTTTTTGGGTCAGTATCAGTTTGTAGATATCGTCCTTTTCCCAATCATTCATCAGCCGTTTGTCGGTGATGGTTATTTTTTCAATATCCACGTTAAACTCTGTGTTGTCATATGCCATCGCGATTACATCCGAAAACAATATGCAATGCGCTTCAATCTTAGGCATATGGTAGGCAAGCAAGTTGATAACCAACGGTTTATCACAAGCATCCAAATGGTAACAATCCTTCACTTCAAACGACTCACCATGTTTAAAGGTAAAGGTTCTGTTGTATTTTCTTATTTTTGCCTCTGTGGGATAAGCGTCTTGGATATCCATTTATATAACGTGTCATCCAGTTTGTTTCAAAATCTTCGGCAATGATAGACGACTGCACACCAATGGTGAGTACAGGCCTTTCACCATCTGCTTGGACACCAGGCGTAGTGGCAGCAGGTTGGTTGCCTGGCTGTGTTGCAACAGGCGCAGCTTCACCACCACTGCCTCCACTGTCATCACCGCCACAGGCTGTGACCATCATTGCGACAATCGCCGCCAACACTGCAATCAGAATGAGTTTCCTTTTCATTGTTATCCTCCCTTTTTGTTGACCACGTCAACACATTTTTGTTAATAATAACAAATGCATCAACCATGTCAATTGTTTTTTCCACCAATATACATACATCATGTTCTATTATTTTGAGCCAATTGCATAATATAGCATACAATTTAAAATCTATCATAATCATTTTTAGTGATAATTAACATAATGTTTTTTGTCAATACTTTAGAATCCACGATTTATCCAATCCATATTGCATTATTTGCACAAATACCGCATAATGGACAAAATGTCAATTTTGAATGAACACATTGAGGTGAATGCACATGTGTCAAAAGGTTCAAGTAGTGGCGGCGTCACACCGAAAGACCGAGCCAAAGGGGTTTCGTATTTTTCGCAAAAGGGGACACGATGCCGTTTTATTTTTACATTTCCTTACACCAGCCAAGGTCATTATTGACGGCAAAGCGATAACCACCACGCGCAATGCCTGTATTATTTACACGCCAGGTATGTGCCACGATTTTGGCGCGGCTACAGACACGGCAGTATTCGAAAGCAATTGTGTTGCGTTTAGAACCAATGTGATAGAGTTTTTTGCAAAGTTTAAAGTCGTTTTAAACGAGCCTTTTTATATAAACAATGAAAAAGATATAACCAAACATGTGGAAATGATTACGTGGTCGGCCGCCAATAAACTGCAATCGTTTGATGAAAGAATAGACATAGATGTGCATGAATTATTTACGTTAATAGAGCATGGCACTTTAGGTATCAATTCTAAAGATTTAAGAGATATCCATGTCAGGCAACGCTTTTTAACCATGCGCGGCGCAGTAAATTTAGACCCCAGGGGTTGGACGGTAGAAAAAATGGCGAAACATTGCTGGCTGGCTAGAAGTCGATTTTATGTATTGTATAAATTATTCTTTGGGACAAACCCCAGCGACGATTTAGCAGCAATGATTTTAGAATATGCAAAAGAGCGGTTGGTGAATACGAAGGATTCAGTGGCTGTTATAGCCGAAGACTGCGGATACAAGAAAGTAGAGAGCTTTATTCGTATGTTTAGCAACAAAGAAAACATCACGCCCGGGCAATACCGCAAACAAAAAAATAGAACCAATTTATGAAGCACGGGCAATTATTTCATTGCCATAACGCATCATATTTTCAATAGTTTCGTCCAAGGAAACGCCGCCAACTATAAAGCGTTCACTTTTTTCTATAAACATTGCGGTAATTTCGGCATCATATATCGGGATGGTTGTGGGGGCGTTAAAGTATAAATGTGGATTACTGAATACGGCGTACAAAGATTCTAGGTGGTAGAGTTCATGCATATCAGGAGAATCTATGATTGTGTTTATGTTAGAAATCATGTCCGCATTTTGCAAGGCAACCAACCCACCTGCGCGAATGAATGCACCTTCGGTGGTGTAGAAACGTATGAATTTGTAAGCTTCTTCGGGGTGACGTGCGGTGACGGGAATGCTTAGCATTTTTGTATCAGAAAATGTACGGCCTTCCACACCGCCATGCGGCCATTTAGGAAGCGGTGCAAATGCCACCTTAAAGTCACGCGGCCAGTTCTCGGTATCTTTTATTTCTGCCAGCATCCAACTGCCTGTGGGCAGCATGGCCACGTTTCCGCTCCAAAATTCGTTGCGGTATGACATGTTTACTGTGCGGATATCCATCAGCGGCACAGATGTTTTGTCCACGTTTTCCATCTCGAAGCGGAATTGCAGCCAGTCTTTTAATGCGGGGTTTTCAAAAGCCAGCGTACCATCATCGTTGAACAAGGCATTATCCAATTTGACTGAATACATAGACATCAGAAAATAGTTGTTCCAGGTATGAAAATAAGAGCCGAAAACGCCATTTTCACTGCAAGTTAATTGCCGCGCATACGCGCGGTAGTCGTACCATGTCCAGTCAAGCGGTGGAATGGGCAGCCCAGCCTCACTAAGCATACTGTAGTTGAGCATCACAAACCACGGTGTAATATCAATGGGCAGGCCATAGTGACCGCCATTTTTATATGAACTGACGCTGTAAATGTCATCAAAGACAATGCCTTCTGCCGCCATAAAATCATCTAGGGGCATGAACAATCCACGGCGTATCATGCGCTGCATACGCGCTACAGATGATTCAATCATCACATCCACTTGCACATTGGCCAGAAGCAAAAGTTCCATCATTTCGGTGTATTCCACATTGTTGTTTTCTGCCGGATAATGGATGTTTACACGAATATGCGGATAACGTGCTTCAAACGCGGCAATGACCGCCTTGTTTTGCTCTGCAAGAGAAAGTTCCCACGAATAAAATTCGATGGTGATGATATCCGCGTCCACCGTTTCGGCAACCAAATCACCACTTGCGGAACATGCCGAAAGTGGTATCAGAAAAAATAATACAAAAAAAATACTGCACATTTTCATAGAAAACCAACTCCATGGCGGTTGCTGCAAATAGATGTCTATTATGCAGAAGTTTCCCGTTTACAGTATATGCTCGTTGATGACTTATTATTGTCCGTTTATGACAACTCTATATTCGCCTTAATTTTTCGGCGGATACGTTGAATCGTATTGTCTATCGCTTTTTTATTTCGACCTGTTGCCTCTGCAATGTCTGCATGTGATTTGCCATCCATATGCAGCATCAACACATCATATTCTAACGGGCTTAAACTTTGGCGGATAAACTCGCCAATATCGTTGTATGCTTCGCGCCCTAAAAACAATGCCTCGGGGTCATTAATTTGACGGTCGGGCAGCTTGTCCAGATACGTTTCCTGGGGCTGATTCGCATCCATTAAATGGTTTGACGGCACTTCGCTATGTAAAGACAAAGATGTATTGAGCGGGATATGCTTTTGGCGATTGGCAACTTTAATAGCCGTCTGAATTTGACGCACAACACAAAGGGACGCAAACGCGGCAAAGTTGTCGGTTTTGGACGGGTCAAAATCAAGCACCGCCTTGTACAAACCAATCATACCCTCTTGAATTAAATCCTCCAAGTCACCACCCAAAAGGTAGTAGGCCTTGGCCTTCGCCTTCACCAAAGGCTTGAATTGCTGCATAAGCATGTCAAGTGCGTCGCCATCACCGTCTCGTGCCTTATCAACTAAAGGGTCAATCATTTGTTCAATATCCCCCTGACTAAAATCGCGCTTTTAATCTTTTCCATACCGCATTTGCTCTAATTTTGCCGCTGTGGCTTCATCTAATAAACTAGCCAATGGGTTTTTCTTTATCGGGTTGTTTTTAATGTATCGGATTCTAAGTTCTTCTTTGGCGGTTTGTATTTCTGTCCATAGGTCGGCGGCAGATATCCTGCCAGCACCTTGACCCAGAATGATCAACTGCTCTAGTATATCTGATGTAGCCACAGTGATTCGGTCTTGCAGCTTGTTGTGCCTGTGGGTCAACTTGTAGGCGGCACGTTCGATGTAGTGGTCGGCGGTTTCTGCTTCTTTAGTGAATACTACCTTGATATTATTGTACATTTGGATGCTGCCTATTCCACCAGACACTAAATGCGCATCGAAAACGACAATGATACGATACCGCCCCATGGCCTTAAATTCACATAACGCGTCGCATAGCTTCTTTCTTGCAGAGTCTAACGAATCAGCGGCCAGCGTTGCAAGCTCTGGGCTGGCATGTATCACATTATAGCCGTCAACCAGCAAATAATGGGCCATTATACATTTTTTCCGATGCTACCATGCAACCGCGAACGCACCACTTCATAAATAAACACACCCGCCGCAACGGATACATTTAACGATTCCATCCGCCCAAGCATTGGAATGCTTACAGTGAAATCCGCATTTTTGGCAACCAACTGGCTAACCCCTTCGCCCTCTGCGCCAAAAACCAACGCAATAGGCCCCGACATGTCTGACTCAAACAGGCTTTTACCATCCATTTCCGCACAGGCAATCCATAGCCCGGCGGCCTTTAATTCTTCTAAAGTACGGGTGATATTCACCACACGGGCAATGGCCATGTGAGTTATCGCACCTGCGGAAGTACGCGCAACAGTGCCTGTTAAGCCAACGGCGCGGCGTTTGGGAATAATAACACCATGCACACCGCCAGCTTCTGCCGAGCGGAGAATCGCACCTAAGTTGTGCGGGTCGGTTACGCCATCCAAGACAATGACAAACGGCGGCTCGTTGCGTTCTTTGGCGATGGCTAAAATATCAGCCACGTCTACATAAGGAACGGCTGGGCATAGCGCAATGACACCTTGATGATGCCCTGTTTCAGAGACTTCATCTAGTTTTGCCCGCTCTACTTCTTGCACAACCAGCCTGCGGTCACGGGCTTTTGCGGCAATTAACCGAAGCGTGCCTTCTAAGGGCTTGTCCTTGTCGCGGCGAAGCAGTATACGGTCTATTGGTTTTTCATTGTTTAGGGCTTCAAGAACGGCTTTGCGGCCTTCCAGTACTAGATTTGTGGGGTCTTCGTCGTGGGAAAATGATTTTTGCGCATTTTCGTGATGGGGTTTATTCAGTTTTTGAGGCTTCATCGGTGGTTTCTCCTTTTGTACAACATTCAAATATTTCATTCAGCCGTTCAAATTCGCCAGTGATATGCAAATGCCCAAACAATGCCTCTAGCCCTGTGGCGTGGCGATATTCTGAAACACCCGCACTTTTTGCACGTGACGTACTGTGTAGGTTTCGCCCGCGTTTCATGATGGATTGTTCGGCTTCGGTGAGCGTATCAAAAATTTTGTGATACATTTTTGACTGGGCGATTGCAGATACATATGTTTTTGCACGTGGATTTAACGCCTGAAACGGGGTGCCGTTTTTTATTAGCATCTCGCGTACCAGCAGTTCAAAAACGGCATCGCCAAGGTACGCTAAATTTGCTATGCCCTGTACCAACGTACACCTTCTCGGGTATCTTCCAGCACAATGCCACGGTTGATGAGTTCGTCGCGGATACGGTCGGACTCGGCGAAGTTTTTGTTTTTACGGGCTTCTTGTCGGGCGGCGATGAGGGATTCTATTTCGGCGTCCAGGTTTTCTTCCTCTATGGATATTTTTATACCCAATATGTCGGTGAGCAGTGTGAGCGTTTCAATAGATTTTTGCAGCGTATATTCGGAAAGTGTTTTGTCATTCATATGCACATTGATATCCGTCACCAGCTGAAAGATAGCCGTTATTGCATCTGCCGTATTGAAATCGTCGTCCATTGCACGATGGAAATTTTCTATATGGTTTTCCAGGCTTTTTAACAAATCAATCTCGCCGGTATATTCTAGTCTGCTTACAACATCATCCCACAACGTAACCACCCATGGAGATAAATCCCTGCCACGATCGGGATGATTAGCCAATGTGTGTTGCATATTCGCATAACAGGTTTTAATACGGTTCAACCCCTGCTTTGCCGCAGCAAGCACTGTTTCGGTAAATTCCATGGGCATACGATAATGCCCGCTTAAAAAATAAAACCGAATCACATCGTACGGCACTTTTTCAGCCACTTCACGCAGGGTGGCAAAATTGCCGCTGGATTTGGACATTTTCTTATGGTCAGTGGTTAAAATGCCGCTGTGCATCCAGTATCTTGCAAAATCTTTACCCGTCAACGCTTCGGTTTGCGCAATCTCATTTTCGTGGTGAGGAAACGTCAAGTCTACACCGCCACCATGAATATCAATTTCATCGCCTAAGTATTTGCGCACCATCGCACTGCATTCGATATGCCAACCTGGGCGGCCGTTGCCCCACGGGCTTTGCCAAAAAGGTTCGTTTGGTTTAGCGGGCTTCCATAGTACAAAGTCCATTGGGTTTGTTTTGCCTGTTTCGACTTCTACTCTTGCGCCCGCTTCAAGGTCTTCTATATTTTTTTTAGACAGTTTGCCGTATCCGTCAAATGTTGTGACGTTATAGTAGACACTGCCACTTTTTTCATACGCGTGTCCTTTGGCAATCAATTCGGCAATCATGGCGATGATTTCTGGCATTTCTTCAGTAGCCAGCGGGTGTTTTGTGGCACGGCATACATTTAAAGCATCCAGGTCTTCAAGCGTTCTGGCGATATATTTTTGGGAAATATCTTGCGTTGTGCAGTTTTCTTCTATGGCGCGTTGGATTATTTTATCATCTATGTCTGTGAAATTTTGAATGTACTCTACTGAATATCCGCGGTGTTCAAGATAGCGACGTACGGCATCAAATACCACATAAAACCTGGCGTTTCCCAAGTGGATATCGTTGTAGACGGTTTGTCCGCATGTGTACATTTTTATGCACTGTGGGGTTATCGTTTTGAGGTCTTCTTTTTTGCGGTTTAGCGTGTTGTATATTTTCATGATGGGATTCCTTCCTGATGGATTAGACATACAGCATATGCCGCCATGCCTTCACCTGTGCCTGTAAAGCCTAAGCCCTCTTCTGTGGTGGCTTTAATGTTTATCTGTGTTTCAGCAATTTTGAGTGATGCGGCTATGTTTTTTGTCATTTCATCTTTATATGAGGATATTTTAGGCCATTGGGCGACTAGGGTCGCGTCTATGTTTCCAATATGCCATCCTGATTTTTTTAACATGTCCCCTACTTCGTGCAACAGTTGAAGGCTTGAAATATTTTTGTATTTGGGGTTGGTATCGGGGAAGTTTTTGCCGATGTCTCCCATTCCAGCCGCACCGCATAGCGCGTCCATGATGGCATGGACAAGGACGTCTGCATCGGAATGCCCTAATAATCCTAGTTTGAATGGGATTTCTACACCGCCTAATATGAGCGGTCTGTTTTCGGCTAGCCGATGCACGTCATAGCCTTGACCTATTCGGAAGTTCATGGGTTCACCTGTTTCGGTTTTTATTATTATACATCACAAAAAAAGCTCTGACAATCGAGTGCTTATGTAGGCTGACGTTTATATTCACGTTCAGTTAAAAAAATGCCACCCTGCTATTCGCCCTAGCAGAGTGGCTGTATCATAAGTTAGTCTCTAGGTGAGTCGCGTCTGCGACGGTTACCTACATTTATTATATCGCAAATGATGAAATTGTAAACATAAATTTTCTGTAAACCGCCAATGTGCGGTTTTTTTGACTCGTTTTCAAGGACGTTTATAAGTTTACGGTTTAGCAAACTGCAATTGAAGCTGTTTGGGCTGTGTCGAATATCTGATATAGAACACGACCACTGAAAGGATTTTTGCCGCTTCAATCAAAATGCCCATGATATTCCATCGGAAATCGCCATACAAAATATTAATCGGCGTTTGTGTCAGCATCACGATGACTGCGTAAAATACGACAGTAATACGTACATAATGCACACCTGGCAGGTACTGCCCAATAACAAAACTGAGTGCCGTAAATAAACCAATAATGTGCAGCCATCTTACTTCTGCCGGTGCATTCATTACGGTTACTGCCCCAGCAATAAGCGCAATGGCTATCATTGCAAGCAGAAAATTAAGCCCTGCTTCCTTACTTTCTGGCGTGTTTTTGGAAAAAATCCTGAAAAATACTAAATTACGAATGGTACTGTAGGTCGCTGCTACAATCAGCGAAAGCTGTGTTCCCATACCTGTGGCAAGCCCAATGGCAATAAACATTAGCATCCAGAAAAAGCTGCCAATACCTGTAATGAGAAAATATCTTGTTTTATCTTTAATTTGATATGAGGTAAATTCGAAACCAATGGTGATTACACCAAGAATTTGTGCAACGATATACCATGCATTTATGCTGTCAAACATTTGTCATACCTCCTACAATAAGCAAACGCCAACGCGCCTGGCCCCGCATGTGCGCCAATGGCCGCACCCACTGCGGTTATTGGATTTGAAATTTTTGTTCCCAATGATTCTTCTGTACTTGCTTTAAACGCTTTGGCATCATCTTCGCTAAGTACATGTCCGATACTAATGTTGATATTACTGGTTTCATCTTTTAACGCGTCCACTATCGCATCCCCGATAAGTTTAAGCGCGTTTTTCTTTCCGCGTACATTGTCCAGCTGCGAAACTTGGCCATCTTCCAGTTGCAGTATGGGACGCAAGCCTAAAAGCCCGCCCACAAATGCTGTTGTAGAGCCTATGCGCCCACCTTTTTTTAAGTATTCTACGGTTTCAAGCGTGAAATATACGCGTGTGGTTTTTAAAATTTTCTCTGTAATTTCAACTGTTTTTTTGAGTTCAAGCCCAGCGTCGCGCATTCTTACCATTTCCCGCAGGATAAGCCCTTGCCCAACACTAGAACTTAACGAATCAATGATTGAAATGGTGCGGCCGGGAAATTCTTCATTTAATATGCCAGCCGCAAGTACAGCACTATTATATGAACCGCTAAGCTTTGAAGAAATGGTTAGCACAATGACATCTTCACCCGCTTCAAGATACGGTTTAAACACATCAATATAGTCTTGGGGGCTTGGCTGGGCTGTTTTAGGAAATGTTTTTTCCGACACCAGGCGTTTGAAATAATCGGCCTTGCTTATATCTACACCTTCCTTTAAATGTTCTTCGCCTTCAAAAATAACATAAAATGGCACGACGTTTACTCTGGAGTTTTTTGCTTCCTCTGTTGTAAAATCGCATCCGCCGTCAGAAATGATTCGATACATAGTTTAGTCCTCCATATTTTTGTTTTTTGCTCTACAATCATAGACAGATTAAATTTTGGGTTGGTTGCATTTTTTTGAAAAAAATTATGTATGGCAAAGCGATGGCTATAATGGTTGTGTAACAATTCTTTTGTATGTCTATGTATTTTGAGCGGTTTGCATTATGCACTATCTATATGTATATGTGGTGTATTTGAAATAAATGCCTGTAAACCGCTTGTTTATATTGTTTTTTTTAATTTTATAGAAAATAGCGTGGCATCTTTTTCGATACACTGCTCTTTTTGCTTGTGAGGTGGCTTTTTCCCTTATATTAAGGACATTGGGCTTTGGCCTTTCTCAATTTTTTTTCGGGATTGGTAAGAGAGCCTCTTAAATTTATCGAATATATATTTGCATTTTTGGAAATTTCACGTGGAAATCTACCTTGCTTCGTGGTACAATAGATTTAACAGAAGTAGGTGGACGCATTGAAAGAAAAAATCAAAATCCTCAGTCCTAAATTGGACGTAATATTTAAGCTACTGTTTGGCACGGAGAGTAGCATAGAAATCCTCACAGATTTTCTTTTGTCTGTGTTGAACCTATCGCCAGATGAATATGATGATATAATCATACGCGAATCAAGAGTTAAAATAAAAAAATAAAGACAAAAGGCGAAAAAAGCAATAAATTGGTTCTATGCAAAAAGACATCCAACTTATAGAACTGTATTGCGCCATTTGTCACGACTATGA
>Ga0131853_10009619_pt1 | contig 17691 bp, 11 predicted proteins | sample TergutLab28metaG_FD_92764 | JGI IMG/M metagenome (GOLD analysis project Ga0131853, IMG submission 92764) | Labiotermes labralis P1 segment gut microbial communities from Petit-Saut dam, French Guiana - Lab288 P1 (version 2) (version 2) | ecosystem: Host-associated > Arthropoda: Insects >... | reverse complement strand
CCCCAAATCCCAAGAAAAAAAGGGGGGGGTGGGGGGGGTTTTCCTTGCTGCGGCCTCCCCGCGAAAATTTCCCTCTCCCCAAAGTGTGGGGGGTTGGGGGGGGGGGGGAGTTACAAAAGGAACACCAACTTACCGACTGTAACCTCACCAGTAACTCGCTTGTTTGTATGCATAAAAATATGTTTATTGAAAACAAGGAACAGAAATGTTTACAGTGACATCAGATTTGTAGAAGAAATTCCCAGCAATTTTAAGTCGAGTGCATCAAAAGAGAAAGCCATATAAAAAAATGGGCTACGTGGTAGCTCAGTTGGTTAAAGCACTGCGCTACAAGCCGGAAGAGCACGTGTTAGATTCCCTATGGGATCAATGGCATTTTTCATTTACTTAATCCTTCAGGCCCCCCTACGGCTCTAGGATCGACTCAGCTTCTAACAGACATGAGTACCACTCCGCTTACTTGTACTGTATCTATGCTGTTGTATAAGCCGGCCTATAAGTTCGCACATGCTATTCGAATGTATTCTCTGCTGACTACATTTTATTAGGCGCAGACAAGTAGTAAAGATTTAGCGGAAAAAAAATTTTCCAAGTCTTCGCGCTAGATGCGGCGGGTGTGGCGGTAACGCTGTAGCCCATTTCTGGGAATCTGCACGCCCGCATCTCCCAAGTTTCCAAAAGCGTGGCTCACTAACAGAGGACACAGACCCACGCCGAAGCAGAGCGAAGGATTTCCGTTTAAAAAAATCGTGGGGGGGGGGGCAAAGCAGCCAGTGTTTAGGGCTGACAACCTTACTGCCATCATGATCAGACTGTCTAGAAATTCTGGGGGTCTCAGCTTCCTGCAGCCCTAATGGCCCCTCCGGGCCTATAATGGGACAGTTTTACATAAAAACAATGGACTCTGCTACCAGTCTATTATGCACAGGAAAGAAGCTAAAGGACAAATTTGTGACTAAGCTGCCTTGTCCTATACTACCGTACTGCCAGTTTGGTTAATATTCTACGGTAGCTTAAAACGCCGAAAAAAATCACAAAAGCCTCAGTTACAAGCAACCGTACCCTATCTGACACTCCAGCACCAGTCCGAAGCCTTACCACTGTGGAACTCGGCTCCTTCAGTAAACTTATTTAGCATATAAATTTTAGGTGCAGAGCGTAGAGAGCATTATGTAACTCAATTAACATATCTCACTCCGCTTACTTGTACTGTGCCTATGCTGTTGTATAAGCATGCCTATAAGTTCGCACATGCATTTGAATGTATTCTCTGCTGATTAGATTTTATTAGACGCAGACAGGTAGTAAAGATTTAGCGGGAAAAAATTTGGCCCCCAATTCTTCGCGCTTAGATCCGACGGGTGTGGCTGTAACGCTGTAACCTATTTCTGGGCATCTGCACGCCCGCATCTCCCCAAGTTTCCAAAAAGCATGACTCACTAACAGAGGACACAGACCCACGCCGAAGCGGAGCGAAGGATTTCCGTTTAAAATAATCCTGCATTATAAAACGGAATAGTTTGCACTGGTAGCCGAGACCAACCGAACCTTCACGTACTGATACATTCGTGTATTATTACGATCGTCTCACGAATTTTATGTTTTGCTGACCGCGCATCCTAGTATAATCTTGTAAACAAAGTCAACCGGTGCACAATTTTTCTTAGTATGTTTATTTCTTTTCTCTACATGTTTCGGGCAACTATGTGCCCATCATTAGAAGAAATAACTGTATCTATGCGACACTTGGTATTTGTCACTCTGTGTGGATGACTGTCTGGTATTCCACCCTGCATACCAGACAAGTCATCCACACAGAATGACAAATACCAAGTGTCGCATAGATGCAGTTATTTCTTCTAATGATGGGAACATAGTTGCTCAAAACATGTAGAGAAAAGAAACAAACATACTAAGAAAAATTGTGCACGAAGTTGGCTTTATTTACAAGATCGTCTCACGGGTTAGGGTTAATATTTGTTACCCGATAACTTCAACACTTTATGTCCGTGTGACCCCACCCTAATATAAATTTCTTTTCATCTCTCAAATACTGTGACAGGCTTTTCGCGTATTTCGTAATCGTTTATGACATGTTCTTCGACAGCACCTTCACAAAGGCCACTCACACTTTTTTCTAAACCTTACCTACCCAGCATCAGCATTCATGATTATCTTTCCTTCTCATTGGAGACTACGTAAGGTACACAGCTGAGAAAGCATCGTTAAATAACCAAAAATACTTTGACTTAAGTAACAGGGGTTGGTTCAGTAATTAATTGATGGAGCGGAGTTTGATCTTCGAAAAATGCTAGGTATCCTCTGGGTTACGCAGCTTCCTTCCTTTTTCGTGGCTTGTGCAATTGACGCTGCGATAAGCGACCCCATGGTGAACCTAAATATCTCCTCCATCTTGTGTCGAGATTATTAAACGTGTGTGAACCATTGCCTTTTTCTCGTATGGTGGTTAGTCACCGGCGTCTTACCGCGGAATATGTGGTTCTCTCCCACGGCAGTTCGTGGGAGATCTGGCGCCCAAAGTGGCACTAGGGCACTTTTCTCTCCAAGCACAAATCGTCAATCCACAAATGTTCCATAGACATTAATCAAGAGACTTGGCGCATTAGAGACCACAGTTCCAGCAGACATAGTCTGACACCACACCAAGAATAAAAAATTACTGTCCCATATGTCTTCGCGGTAGGTACTTAAGCATGTGACGACTTAACATTCACGTTTCTTCTAAAACTTCCTCTTTGCTTATGTGAACCAATGGGACTTCCCAGCTATAAACAAAGCTGGTAAGCGACTTTCCGAATGTCTGAGTGCTACGTATTTACAGCTCTGAACAAATGGTACTTTTACTTTGTAGTGCTTCTCACGCGTTCCATATTCAGCACAACAGGATTTTGCTAACGCATGAAATGACGTAACTGCGGCGGACTAAGCTGGGTTTCTTCGAGCTGCTGTTGGTGTCGTCTCACAGATGGGAGTTATCAGTACAAAACGTCACGACAGTGGTGTTGCGAGTCCCAGGGAAATCCCTGGCACGACTACTATAGCCCTCGGGCTTTGTTGGGTCTCACTCGCACCTCTTCTCAAGCCTCTGGTAATCCGTATACCTTAATGGTCAGTCCAGATGTAGGTCAGCAGACATTGAAGTGATACTATGTAGGCCGTACGTAGTCACATGCGGTGTACGTGCAGGTGAACAGAACGCTAAGAAAAACACCTCTGAAATACAAGTGTCTGAAAACTCATCGATCTAATCCTTGAAGTAGCTAATCCGATTTTTGTTTAACAGTAAAATTGTGTAAAAGGTTGAATAAATGTTAGTAACAATTCCAGCTGTTTTTTGAAATGGTTGTAATACACGGTGCCTGCTCTTGCTTGTACTCTGAGGGAAGACTGCGAAGTGCAGGAGTGACAGCAAAGTAACTGAATATCGCGGTCGGTTGTGGAAAACACCTCCATACTGCAGAGTTCCCGATTCAAAATCTCGGCCCCGAACGATTCTTTCCTAAATTCAGGTGTTCGTTGGTTTCCCAAGTCCCTTCAGGCAAACGATTAGATACACAGTTGTCTTCATTCCACATATTTTTGAATCTATTATTTGGTAATAATATTATCAAAGTTACTTATTCTGAGAAACTAAGATGGTCGAAAAATAGACCATGAAATAATTTTTAAAACGCGGTGAAAATATTGGGAAATAAAAAATGAGAATAAACTGGGATGTGTGCACAGTCAGGATACGCCTGATACTACAGGCCACCTAGTGTTGGTTTATTTTTCTGGGGGAATCTTACGGAAGAAGATTGAGGTAATCGGTTATACTGTTTACATAAAAAATTTCTGCTTATTCTGAGAATTATACGAAACACACAAACAAGTACATTCAGTAAGGAAATTGCATCACTGTCTAAATGTTAGTGTAGGTGGTGCAGGTTGTTTCCATTGTGCCTGGGAAGGATATAACAAGTCCCAAGGCAAAAGTTTTGTTTCTTAACGATCGTAATGACTCTCAGCAGCTACTTAAAGGTGAAAATAAATTATTTTCAGGTGAGAAGTTGATGGAGAGCGCTAAGTATGAGATATCAGAAGTCCAAATCAACGACTACTCGTGGCATATGAATCTAAAAATCCTGAACGTGCAGAAGCATGATTTCGGCAGTTACGTGTGCGCTTCTGTCAACGCACTGGGCAAAGTGGAAGGAGACGTCAGGTTACAAGGTAAGTTGGTGTATTACACACTCCCTCAGGACAGCAGTATTGCACAGGCAACACCCGTTTGCTTACGCACTTGGTAGCGTTATATCGAGGTTGCTGGCAAATGGCAAAACTGGAAGTTTTTTTTTAAACTCGTAAAAGTTATTTAAAGTGATAAAAGAAGACGTTGATTACAAAATAAGGCCGTATCAGAAGAACATTTAGTACAGTATTAACGCACAGTACTTGCAAACATTTTTTCCCTTCCTTAACAATCTCATCTGTTGCTCCGCCACTCTGAATATTTAACTGACCTGCCCATACTGCCAGCACTTCCTCCAGTTTATCTTGTTTTGTTTCTTTAACTTTTTCTGTGTTAGCACTTGATAGGTTGTCCACTTTTGTTTGGTGAATGTATCACCAATACAGCGTCGAATGGTGGGTTTATTCCATAAGTAAAAAATGGTATACTGTACCAGGTGTATCTCAGACGCTTGGTCAAAATTTAGAAATGAGCATCAAAACAAGGAAAAAATGTAGGGTGAAGAGAGATAAACCAACAAGATGCAACTAATCCGATGTTTATTATCAAACTTCTATCTCAACATGTTTCGGGCATCATTATGTCCATCATCAGGAGAACAAGACCATGTATTACTGCATATGGTGTTCTGCACTAGTTGTGCTGGCTGTGGTTGTGTGGAGCTGGGTCGTAAGCTGTGTGCACTTTGTGAACTCACACAGTGCACACAGCTTACGACCCAGGTCCACACAACCACAGCCAGCACAACTAGTGCAGAACACCATATGCAGTAATACATGGTCTTGTTCTCCTGATGATGGACATAAAGATGCCCGAAACATGTTGAGATAGAAGTTTGATAATAAACATCGGATTAGTTGCATCTTGTTGGTTTATCTCTCTTCACCCTACGTGTCATGACGCACGGTCACAAGAACCTAAAAAAAAAAAGTTCATATCAACATATGTCCGCAAACATTAATTTTCTGGAGTACAGCCCCCACGTTCGCACGACGTCAGTCCTTTAAGACTTTTATCTTATCGGAGACTTAAACTGCATTGTATCCATCTCCAATAGAAAATAAACTGACACTTCATAAACGGGCTTTAATTCGTATCAAAACATTTGCAACTGTCCCGGGACCTTTGAAATGATTCGATAGTCCATAATCAGACTGTCTGTGCGTGCACTGATTCAGGTGTAGGACTGCTTGAGCATCGCTGGTTGTGAATTGTGACTGGATAAACAATAATAATTCAACAGTTGTTAAATTAGAAACGTACATTTAACTCTTTAAAGGCCAAATTAAATATCATCTGCCATTTGCTGGTATTACTAGGAGCTCACCATATTCTCCGATTTAGCAGGAAAAGGGTTAAGTATATGATATCAGTTGAAATTAAAATATTCAATAGGCTAGTTAACGTATTTATTGTTGAGCGTAATATTTCATTTAAATACATTAATCACTTATTCCCGGGCATATGTTTATATGAATTTTTTTATTCGAGGACCTCGCTCTTGAAGTTTGTCCCTACATTTTAGATACATCCTGCATTCTGCAGAAAAGCTACAAAAATTGGTTTCTATAACCACAGATGTCACTCTTCTTATTACTGAACTTTTCCTCATACGTGAGCAGTATAACAACGTTGGAACGATTTAGAACTGTGCTATAAATGTTATGTTGACAGTAATTCAACAACCGCTTTATCGACACGGTGCAAAGTAACACTGAATATTTCCAGACCGTCGGCTGTAAGAGTCGAGAACTGGTGACTTGCAATTTGCGGGGCTGAGAAAGAGGCAAAAGCAAACAGGGGTTATGAAATCAGTGCCTGTTCGAAAGTGTAGCCAGTCAATGAAAGACGCCATTCCCACATACAATAGCCGTCAGAGCAGCTGCAAAGAGATCTCTGTAGTGCTGTCTCGCCAGGCAGAAATCCCAACCGACTCTATGCGCATTCTTTGCATAGTTTCAAACATGGCGCTACACCGAAAATTATTTCATGCCTGTAGGCATATCAGTATCACCAAAGTTTTTGGCGGATGGCGACTAGCAGGTGTGGCGCTATCTTGGGATTCCTAGTGATAATATAATGGGGAATTTCTGTTCACAGACTTTATTGGCCGCTAAGCGAGGCTAGCGCTGTACTGGGGTGGGGGGGGGGTTGACTCGTGTGTGTGTGTGTGTGGGGGGGGGGATTAAAACCCTGACATAGTGCCACTGTTTGTGCACCGCAATTTGTGGCCGTTTACGGAGGGTGGCGGTAGCGCTGTATCTGGGGACGCTATGTGGGAGTAATCAGTCTTTACAAAACAAGTATGGTGTTATATCCTTATGAAAATTCGTGTGAACTAGGCAGAATAAATTTCCCGAATTTCAGCTGTTATGAATAACATGAAGCTGCTGGATAGGGCGGTAATAACTGTCTGACAATTACATAATATATTTTTACCTCTATTCGCCACTTTCAGAGGATACAATACCACAACGGCATTTCAAATAATCGCTATTAAGTATTCCTAGTAAAATATATTCTGTACTACAAAACGACGAAAATTGTGTGTCTCAACAGCCTTTAAATAATTAGTTCCTTGCAGTATTTTCGTCACCTACAGGTACACGAAAAGCATTATTAATATTAACACCCCAACGCAGTGCAGTGAAGCAAGCTGACAAATGCATAAACCATTAACTGTAAAGAGGATACATCCACCCCTACATTTCGTCGCGTCGGTATGTAAGCAACTTGAGAGTGCCGGAACTATGAAATCAATGACAGAACTCGGTTAATTAACAACTTTTGTGTCGAATTCTTGTGCAACTGATAAAGGGCCTGCTTCGTGTCTGTACAGTAGCCTAACCTACAATGATCAAACAGAACCCGCCACAGCAGTTCTAGGCCTATATGCCCCAGAGTAACGAAAGGCTCTTAAGGCCATGCTACAAAATACATCTTGAGAACCTCAGGACCGACGCCGGTGGCCGCGTGGAGTAAGGCGTGGTTGTGCGGCCGCTCGCTTGCTGGGATTGCGGGTTCGAATCCCGCCGCTGGCATGGATGCCTGTCTATTGTGAATGCTGTGTGTTGTTAGGTAGAGGTCTCAGCGACGAGCTGATCCCCCGTCCAGTGGAGTACTACCGAGTGTGTATGTGTGTCAGAGTGCAATTAAATGCATCAATAACCCTCTACACCTACAAAGAGTAGGTAGAAAAGGTCAGACAAAGAAAGAAAGAAACTGAGATTCCTTAACGTGGTGATAATACTTCAGCGGTTTTATGAACCCAGCCTTTCACTACTATGTTCACAAGAGTCCATCGCTGGCCCTATCCTGATTCACATAATGCAGTCCACATCTTTTTACCATATTTAACTGTAATTTTAAGTCTGTAAATCTCTTCATTTAAAGGCTTACCAATATCAAACGTTGAGACATGAGACTAAAGAATCTTCATTCATTTTACAATCTTTCAGCGTCTCTTATATGCAGCGCCCAGATGGTGTCTTGTTTTTAAATAAAACCAAAGGAATTCCATTTAAGTGTTTCGGGATTTATGGGAGTGTTCAATAAAGTAGGAAATACGCCAGGCAGTTTTCACTTCTAGACTGAGTGTAAGCAATACTTCAAGACAGACAAACAAGCTCGGCAGACAGACTAATATATCGGCCGTCAGTCTGAGGAACCAACACTCGTCTCCACTTACTTGCGCTTTTCACACATTAACACAAAATAACCGCCAGACACATTTCTTCTGAAATTTAACAACGCGTTAATGAAACAAGAAACCATTCGATTCAATTTACGCTCGGATAGTCTGCAAAAATGTAATCTCCAATACTGAACCCGAAACATGTACACTGTTACAGAGCAGTCAGATTCGAAAGCAAACTTTTTATATTTGTGCGAGATTTGAAGCTCTCACAGTAGTGTTTGATGAACAATCAAGTCTTCTGAGATGTCACGCTACGTTGAGTTGTAAATATTTACTAGGTTTCGGAGGGGCGTGGCGCCCCCGTCTTCACAATCAAGCAGTTCAGTAGCAGACTGCTTAAAAAGTTTGCACTTATCACGGCGTAATATCCCATAAGACGTGACACTTGTTATGCTTACCCTAATTTTCTTAACGCGTTAAGGAAGAAAAAGGAGAGTTGCCCTGTGCACACCATGGAGGTATATAGGGGATTGGAGGTGGAGCTCTACTCTTCCTTACCCTCAGGGTCTAGATGAAGGTGAGAGGTCAGCTTCACGCTTCGGTCACTTAAACTCCGGGAAAATGTCCCCTCCCCCACCGCTCCCCCATGCCCAATTCATAGGAAGTTTGATAGGGTACCAGAGCCGGTCTAGATGGTGCTGAAAAGAGGAAAAATCTCTTTCTCTTGCCAGGCATCGAGCAGCAATTCCTCGGTTGTACAGCCTGTAGCGTAGTCAGTGTATCGACGAAGCTATCCCGGCACCTAAATTGTTAGGGAAAGCTACGCTAATTGGGCCGTCTGTGTTTGTTCTCCCGACGGACTTTGGAACCAATTGCGGAATTCCACGAAATTTGTTATAAACGTCATGTAATTAATGGCGTAGTCAATTTTGTACTGATTAATTTTCTGTCACGAGTACGTGGGAAACCCGCTTAACCGTCGTAAAAGGGGCTGAGCGCCAGGGCGCTTAATTTAAAACTGATTAATCAGAAGAAATTATAAATAAGTAACATTAAAAAGCAGCGAAGAGTGAAAAGACGTCACTGCCGTTTACTAAGCTTATGTGGTGTACCAATTAAATCTGGCAATAACAATCCGTAATTGTGTGCAATATAATTAAACTCCCGTTATTCAATCCATTATTAGACTCATTTTGGTCACAATTACGGCAGTTAGGCCGACAGGCTGTAAAAAGTGCGTTGACTAAGGGAAAGTCCACTGAAATACTAACATGGCGATGGTGGAAATCCGCTAGTTTGGATAAGCAAGAACTTTTTTTATCTTAGGGTCCTACATTGTTGTGTGGCAACAGATTTTAGAAATGTGGGGATTTAATGATTCAAATTTATGCAAAATACGAAAATTGGTGGCGTGAAATATATATATATATAGGGGTGTTGATTAGTACTTCGCACGACCAGGAAGGAAGCAAGCTAATATTTCTGTCAGAATGGCGTGAATTTCCTTCGGCGCCTTGCGTTGCAGGAAAAAGATCTTGATGACAGCTCGCGTCTCGATGTTGTTGAAATCGCGCATTTTCCCTGACATGCTTCTGAGCTTGTTCCTTTCTGGTCGGGCTAAGGACTTATCAGCACCTCGGTATATATATATAGCCTTTTCCTTGATGAGGGTGACTATCCTTGAATATGATGCCATGTAGACTGGTATATAGATATCAACCTTTCAGAGATTTTTGCTTCTTCCATCTTCAGGGTATTCTGGGTACCTTTATATCAATTTCCATGGCGTAAAGTCGCAGATGATTGCAGTCTTCATCAGCACCGCTAGGAGAGCTCCAAATGAAATTCTTATATGAAGCGACATAAAAGACAATTTCAAATAGCGTAGTAATTACTGTTCAAATGTTAATACCTGCAGACACCAAGTCGCACTATATGCACGACTCACAGATTGACACAGATGTAGGAAGATACTTGACACGAGTTATTTTCGACCTTTCTATTACGTGTAACACACTCGTCTCCATATTCGCGTTGTAGCTCGCAATATGCTCGCAAACAGCCGACAAGGGTTGATTCCTTAGCTTCGGGTTGCGTGGGGTTGACAACATTTGCCGCATAAATATATGATTTAGTAAAGTGTCATAAATTCCTTTGCCAAATGATTAAACGTAAATGATAATACGAAAACTCTGTCCTGCTACCATTCGGCTCAGGATCTATAATCTTCACTTGTTCTACCTAAAGGCCTAGATATCAAAATACATATAAAATTATGTACAAAACTAAGGTATATATCTAACGGCTGGGCGATTCCTTTGTCAAGGTAACAAAATTCTGTACATTTAATTTGTCTCCTTAACACACAGATGGGTCTGTTCTAACTTCATTTCATATTGTGTAACAAAATGAAATATCACAATAATGTAGTGAATATGTGTATACATTATGCTACTTTTGACACCCATTTGCAATAATACCGATGTTTCACAGCATGCTTCCTCGATCACATTGCCTACAGAAATAATTTCTACAGTTCTGGAGCATAAAAATGTTCACATGTTTCTAGATTTTCATGGTGGGGACTTTTCGGATTTGGTATTGTGGGTTGTGACACCATGCTGTTTTGTAACCTTTGAAGCATTATGTTCATATTCATTTTATATACTATTCGAAAATAATTCAACAATTTCAAATTTTTTTTAATGTGTAGCGAAATATCATATGGACATTTGGTATGCACCAAATGGTGTAGCTACCCCTTTTCCCAGATGTTGGATGTTGCAAATTGTACTCATTTCCACCACCAGCGACACCAGTATTCGTTATGGCGACTCCAATGTTCAATATATTTTGTATCAACCTGTGTGTGTGTGTGTGTGTGTGTGTGTGTGTGTGTGTGTACATATATATATATGTATATATACGTATATATCAAGAGAGAGAGAGAGAGTTTTGAACAGTAGTATAGGGTGTGATTTCCTTGGCCTTCGTGATCAAAATGTTCACAGAGACATGTGTCTGATTTTGAACGGTGAATGAGTTATGACCGCTTGAAACCGAGAAGAGATGGTAAGGATTGCTGAACATATACTCGTATGGAATAAATACTAAACAAACACATTACGTGCTAAGATCTGCGCTCTTCTGGGAAATTACGAAGCGTATGCTGGTAATTATTTACCTACGTTTCGGGACAATCACTCGGTCCCATCTTCAAGAGACCCCTGAACATGGGATCGCTAGGTTGTCCCGAAACGACTGTAATTAATTGCCACTATAATCTGCGTAATAAACCCTCAGAGCGCAGATCTTATCTACGTACTTCGTGGCGGAAGCCTGACATCACACAGTACATGATAAATTTAACATCCAAATTCAATTACACAGTATTTTTTGTATTATTATATCGTTACATTACATTTATGTTGCTTTTTCAGATTCATTATAGAAACTGCCTTTAATTTAACTTATTGTTTAAGGTCGTGTACGATTCACGCGAGAGCATTTACGAAAAAAAAACACCCATAACACCATAACCCCTGAGAATAGGAGCCATACTAGTAGGAACTTTACTGATCACAATGATCTGGGAAATTAACTCCTAAAGTCATGTCCACAACTCGTGAATCAACCTGTGTGTGTGTGTGTGTGTGTGTGCGTGTGTATTCGTACATACATGCATACATACATAGCTACATACATACATTATACACGTACGTACATACCTAAATACATACATATATACACGCGCACGAACGTACGTACATGCATGCACACACACAAATACATACACACATACATACATACATAGATAGATACATACATACACACATACATATATATATACACATACATACATACATACATACACACACACACATATATACACGCATACATACATACACACACACACACAAACACATAAATACTAAATACCGACATAACGTACATAAACGTAATTCCTTCCTCACATGAAACATACTGTTCTCCCATCGTAAAGTCCAGTGGTTTAGTATAGTTTGGCACCAAACGCTGGTACGTCTGAGAATCATACAAAACGCGTGTTCACTGTCTGGCCAAAATGCACAGTTGCTGAATATTTGGTTATATATTCTCTACGAAGCATGTTAAATACGCAGATTTCCCTAGATGAAAAAATCAGATGAGAATCCATTAAAAAGTTGAATGTGGCTCATAAATTCAACTGTAGTAACATTACCTTTCAACATTTTCCCCTAAAACATTGCTGCATTTATCCCACCTTGGAGATAAAAACTGCTTCGTCGTAGACACGGGCCTCTGGTTTATGCAGCCACCGATCAACAAGCATTTCCACTTCGTCATTATCGTGAAAACTGCAACTTACCAAACTTCACTTCAGCTGCCCAAACATTAGGTTGGATTATCCAGAATTTTCAAGTAAAACGACTGGGCCACTGAAGCAATGCTTTGGGAGGTCGCGGATTCCACAATAATGAGGAAACAGAAATGGCTGTAGGTGAATGGTTGCGAATTTAAGAGCCCGGTTTCTACCACAACGGACTTTTTAAACTCAAGTCAATTTGGGACAAATGAATCAACGTTCCCGGGGATTATTCTGAAAAATAATGATACCTCGGTGGAATAAGTGAGCTGCATGCAACTTTGTTAAAATTTATTCATTTCATTTTTATGTTATATATGAATTATACAGGGGTGCTGATAAGTCCTTAACCCGACTAGGAAGGAAACAAGCTCGGAAGCAGATCAGGGATGTGCGCGGTTTCAACAACATCGAAAAGCGAGCTGTCATCAAGTTTTTTTCCCCCTGCAAGGCAAGGCGCCGAAGGAAATTCACGCCATTCTGACAGAAACATTAGCTTGTTTCCTTCCTGGTCGGGCTAAGGACTTATCAACACCCTTGTATGCATATTATTTCGTACGTCATAGGAAACGTACTGTTTTGCATTGTCAGTAGGGAATTAACGCTGTTTCTTCCGGACATCATATGTAGCTCATACACAGTAAGGGGCCATATGCAGGTATGTTCACTATTAAAGTAGGTGGAACGTATAGTACTTATCAATTTTTATAGGGCTAAATGACTATTTATTAAACTTCTTGAGTAAGTCACGCCCTTTTCATTCGTTTTTAATTCTGCTCTAGAACTCCACCTGGCACCGAAGACGACAATTATTCCGGTGTCTGCACGGCACGACAATAAGTCGCACAAGAAAACTGCACCACATTCGAAGGAGAGAAAGCAGAAGCGGAAGCGCCTTAAAGATCGACGAGGAGGAGGAGAAGAAGAAGATGCGAGCGGGGAGGACGAGGAAGACTCAGAAACCGTAACGACTGGCTCCTGGCTCGAACCCCGAACTATGCAGACAATAATGCCAAGCGCTAGTCACCCACCGTCTTGGATCCCCCACCGTAATATTGACAACTCCCCCGCGGGCAGCCCATCCTGCGACTGTCATATCGGCAGTGCTCGTCTTCCATTGTGGGCTACCGCGTTTATTGTCCACGTCGCCCTCAGACACCTGCTAAATATTCACTATGTAATTATTTTTTAAAGTAAAAACTTGATAAAACAGATTGGCCAGATATAAATCCGTCGTTTAGTGGGCAGTTGAATCTGAACTGAACGTACTCGCATCAGATGAAAAGATTTACGTTGAAGTAACTGAAAGTAAGACTGGTTGGTTGTTGTAGATCCATACGTAGTGAATAAACGCTGTGAAATGTATATATCACATGACAATGACCTTGTATACAGTGGTATCAAGGGCTCAATGACACAGCTCTTGTGTCCTATTCTAAATATAAGACAACATTGTTAATGAAGCTGACTGTAAATATCATAATAATGATTTTTTTATAAACTGAACAAAGGAACTACAATTCTGGCTACCAAACGTAACAGCACGAAAACTGTCACACGATTAGCGCCGAACTGCTGAACGCTGGGCAAACAAACCTTTCGTATGGGCCACAAGACCCGAAGTTTTCTGACTACGATCTTTCAGACTGTGCTTAACTTTGACTCAGATCTGGAAAGTGTCCGTCTTTATAATGTCCTGTTTGACCTCTTCGGGGAGACCCAAAATTTTCTTGCTCGAGCTCCTCACCAAGTCCATAACTGTGTAAACAAATTATAAAATACAGGTATTTTAAGTTCCTATTTTAAACCTTGGGGAAAAGTAAGACTAGAACATTCAGACTACGACAAGAAAGTTGCCTCACAAGTAAAAGTCTTATTGTTGCACCTTGAATTTTTTGTAGAATCACTTCTATTATCAACCAACAACTGCACTTATATAACTTTCACATAAAACATTTCAAAAACACTTAAAATCACTCCGACATGTTTCGATCTTGTCAGATCATCATTAGGGAGCTTTGTTGTTCCTTTATAAAGTTATAATACAATATTCACAGTTTAATTCGTTGCGTAATTACGTAGCACACGACGCACACCCAGCCAACTCCTCTATCTACAACACATTCCTACACAACATGACATGCTGCCTCAACACCTTGTTTGCAAAGACGAATTAAACTGTGAATATTGTATTATAACTTTAGGAAGGAACAACAAAGCTCCCTGATGATGATCTGACAAGATCGAAATATGTCGGAGTGATTTTAAGTGTTTTTGAAGTGTTTTATGTGAAAGTTATATAAGTGCAGTTGTTGGTTGATAACAGAATTGCCTCAGAAGGTCTAAATACAAATTAAAAACAATGTTTCAATTTATTACTGCAAACAACTAGCATGGGCATGGAATCTTAACCTATTTTTAGGCGAAATATCTTTCCAAGAATCTAACAAGACACACGTTTTATGTAAATGTTTGAATCCAAGCATCATGAGTCAGTCAAATACCGGTCGTCGGCCTAGGCATTACAATTTTCGGAAAACTCCTACAACTGAAATAAATTAAATATAATTCGATTTATACATACCAAATTCAATACAACAGTGACGAAAGCAAATAATATGCATTCTGAATGCTTTCAACTGTTCCCAGTTTACCTGTGCAGAATGAAGGAAACTGGACTTGACATTGTTTCCGTTTTAGACTGTACAAAGTTGGACCGTCTCTCAACCATAAGCAGTGTTAACTGAAAACTCGTTTTTCGTAAATCTTCTTGTATCTTGATTCGCGGATTCTTCCTTGCACTTTTTGAACATATATGGCCTATTTATCCAGTCGTTGAGATTATTAATTTCGTATCTGAAGTTACCACACACGAATTAAGTCCCATTCGTTAAATTATCGTGTATATACCTCTGACTACATATAGTAGCCAAATGTGTTACATTTTCTAGCAAGTGGTTTGAAATTACACGAATGTGTTTACATGTGTGAAGTACTTACCAAAACACGTAACCTTCCCTCCACCGTTATTAATCGAGGCAGTTACCGATGCGCGTTGCAATTTAAGTAGTACTGATGCTCTCAAAGAAGAGAGGAAGGACGTGGGAAATCAAACTATTTGTAGACTCTTGTTGCTCAGTTTGTGTAGGCCAGTTGGATAGGCATTTCATGCTAATTTTGTTTTTTAATCATGATCCGATCCCCGGAAAGGCAACATTTTTTTCTTCTCTGAAACTTCCAGATTGGATGTAGGACCACCCCGCCCTCCTATTTAAACAGTATAAGCGGCGCTGCCCAGCCCCTCCCCCCCCCCCAAAAAAGTCAGATATGCAGTCTTTTAATGACTGCATATGTAACCTGATTATGGTCGATGTCTAGAGCGAAACGTGCAGCTACTGATGAAAGCACATTTATGCAAGACGGAACATATTATGTTGTTATGAGTGGCTGATATGTAAATGATACAAAGTTAAGCACGTTTACTGAAGTGGGTAACCTTAAGACTTATTTACGTAACACCAAGTTGCATGTATGTAATTACTGAATCTAACGCGGGAAACAATCTGCTTGCTGTAGGTCAATGTGTCGCCAGTCACAAGGCTCTGGGTCACGTGGACGGACGTACAGGGTTTGTCATTTTCAGCTTGGCCTCTGAGTGTCATATCACTAGTGTTACAGTCAACAAGAGTTGGTTTCAACCTTTTTTCTGAATACCAGAACAGATTACAAATTCTCAAGAGTGGCAAATCCCATTACAACGATCAGAGCTAAATTTCAGATTTTCATCTTTCAATTCACTGAACCATGCAGCGAGCTTGAAAACTAACGTATGTTGTCAGAATTCTTATTTTGTTTATATTATAAATTCGTCATTCTATCCATGTTATTCTGAACACGTTTCAGAAGACACGTGATCAGAATAACTTTGTGCAAATGTACAATGCTGGAGTCGAGAGACGTGGTTTTCTCTGTGACGGTTATTAAATCGACTGCGTGGACACAAAAAAAGACAGCGCAGTTTTTCTAGTCTTATATAAAACAAATGAAAATTTATGCAAATTTGTTAGTATACGTAACTTCAATTTGTGTCACAACTGCGTCTTCAGAGGCTATAAATGTTCACAGTCTCGTTAACTTCATACGAGAGTATCAGATGAATTTTAGGAGTTAAACAGTAACGAAACACCAGTTTCCTTTCCATAGAGCTGCACACTCTTTCACGTGTCGCATTTCTTGGGCAAAAGGAAAGTGTTTTCTGTGGAAGTGTACTGCTCCCTTATGCTATTGCGAACAGTCTCCACGCAGCTTCTTTGCTATCACTCAACCTCATGTCATTTAAATGCGAAATTTATATGAACTAACCCCCTTATATTAATAGCGGACACGTAAATATACAGTGCCGTCGCATTTCGCGAGAGAGATGTGTTCCTGAGACCTCGCATATTTCAAGATCATTTTTCCCATAGGAATAAATGTAAAGAACGAAGGATACGTGATCTCAGGTTTCCGCCGCGGTGTAAATAAGATATTTGCTGTTCTGGGATTTTTACGCAGCATAGATGTGTAGGTTGTTACCCACGTTTCGACACAAACCATCGGTACCATCTTCAAGGGTCAAGAAGTCGATGGAACCCCGTAACGTCGGTAACAAATTACCAATCTACGCTGCGTTTAAAATCCCTTAAGTACCAAGATCTCATCTAGATGAGACAGGCTATCGCAGCGCAAAAGTGTATAAGTGTGGCGTATTTTTTTGCCTATAAACGTAGTCTGAAGGTCAATGTAAAGAAATAAATAATAAAAGTTAATTTAGTAACAACTGCATTAATAAATGCAGCATACTGCGCGAAAAAAAAAATTGAAAAATCATCATATTCCAACGACAGCGAAGGAACGGGAGATACAAACAGGAGCCTAATTAAGAAGTTCTATCTCTCCACTTAAGCCACATTTTTTAAATGTTTGAACTCGTACTATTTCAGATTCGCATAAAATGCGACCGCAGTATATTTTAGTTGCATTTATTAAAGTATATTAATCACATCACAATTATCTGTTAACCTCCAAACAAAGGAGTGGGTATTTAAGTTCAGCGCATGCTTTACGAAAACGTGAATATTGGTGGAAAGGATAAAGACAAAATCATGAAATAAACTGCATTTTATGGGAAATAAAGCTAAGATGTTGTAACCTGTCTGAAGGATCCAGTAATTACACTTTGTGCCTAAACACATAACATAAATAAATTCCTATAGTCTTCGCCATCCGAATACTCAAGTATGATGATGGTTAATGCAGCTTAACCCTTTTGACGCCTAATGTCAACTATAGTGGTCGTACCGCACCGCTAACCTCTAAAGTTACATTTTATATATTTATTCAACAAATATAGGTACAGAATATTTTAAACATGGTATATACTCTCCATTTGTTTCT
>Ga0131853_10009616_pt1 | contig 17694 bp, 18 predicted proteins | sample TergutLab28metaG_FD_92764 | JGI IMG/M metagenome (GOLD analysis project Ga0131853, IMG submission 92764) | Labiotermes labralis P1 segment gut microbial communities from Petit-Saut dam, French Guiana - Lab288 P1 (version 2) (version 2) | ecosystem: Host-associated > Arthropoda: Insects >... | reverse complement strand
GTTCTGCTTCTATCGGTAAAAAATCATAGAGTATTTCGCTGCTAGATGGTTCTCTACTTTCACTAAAACTGCTTAAAGCAGCTATAGCTAGGGTTATAAGGCCAGTAGAGCTATTAAATGATAAGTTTATATCATAATCTCTATCATCAATTACATTAGTATCGGTGCTGTCAATAATGGTAAGCACTGTATCATCACTATTAGCCTCCCAGCTAAAGCCTGCCGAATCTGTACCATCGCTATAGCTGCCGGAGCCGTCTTCATTTAGGGTTAAATTACCATAAATACCCGGTAAAGCCGGCGATATAGTCTTAATAGAGAAAAATTTTTCTATAGTTAATTTTACTAAGTTAGCGCTTTCGTCCCATGTTAAAGTCATGGGGGAGGTTACATTAGCAATAACATTGGTGTTGCTGCTATTGCTAAAGGATATTTGCGTATTAGCACTATTTACGCTCCAGTTAAAGGTAATCGGCGCACCGCCATTAGTGTAAGTGCCAGTACCATTTTGGCTTAATACTAATTGGCCATAGCTGCCAGTTGGCTTAGGTACAACAACTTCCATTTTAAGCACATTAATTACCGTTAGCCTTGCGCCACCGGCAGCAAAGTAGGCGCGGATACTGGCCTTATCATCATCACTAGTAATCAAGCTAATATCATCATCTAAGCTGCCTCTATCTAGTATTTTGTAGCTATAGTCATTGCTCATGACCATAAAGGCCGTGTTTTGCCTAAACATAGTGTTAGCGGCCACTATTTGCTCTACCGTTACTACAATTTCTACTATTGCGTTTCCATCATTTGCACCCATTATTGCTCCTTGTCAATTATAATTTCGTTATCAATACCATCAATATTAAGATTTCCCTCTATATGTTCAATTAATGGCCTGTCTTCCTCTTCGTAAGTTAAGTTAATGTCAAAACTAAAGGTAATATCAGCCAAATAATCTAGGCTTTGTTCATTGGTGAAATATACCATTTCCGCCTCATCATTTAGTCTAATAGTGCCATCAGTTGTTTGTATGCCTAAGTTAAATTTAATTGGCCGGCTATTGTAGCTGTTGCTTAAAATATGCACCGTACCGCTGCCCATGTACTTGGTTGTACTGGCATTAATAGTCTTAAATCTAAAGCCGTCTATAGTAAACCAAACGGGGCTGGCTAAATCTTGATTAAGTACATCAAGCACCACATTAATTGGCTTATCGTTAATGTCAAAAAAGTTCGCGCTAAGTACGGCGCTTAGCTTTTGAGTTAGTTTGCTATGAGATAAAATCATTGCCGCCAGCCTCCTTATATTCGCGTGCTAATTCGCCATCATACCTAACATGAGGCATGTAGGCCGATGTGCTGTAATCGTAATTAAGCACTAACCTAATATCGCCATATTCTTCGGTATTTAACGCAATATTACCGCCCGCTGCCGTAATGGGGCTACGTGCATAAAATCTAAAGATATTACGGTTAGTAACCTCACCGCTTTGCCCTCTACTTTTTTGCCTAGTAACCTGTAATACCCCTAAAACTTGGCCAGTAGCTAGAGGCTCTTGGCCAGCTCTTAGTGGCTGCACAGTGTAGCTATATTGCTTGCCATTAGCAAAGTTTAATATGCTGTTTGTATTTATCATTGGCTGTCCCTTGTATTTAATGTGTAGCCGCCGCGTATATCATTTACAGTGCGTCCCGTGCGGTATAAAGGGCGGTTAAAGCCCTTACTACTAATGGTACTGGGCGCATTAGGAATGGTACTGGCAAAGTTTTGTGTTTGTCTTAAATATACCTCTTTAGTATCATTCATAATATCTTCTGCCAGCACTTCAGCAAGGTTAGTAATAGCCTGCTTATTATTTACATGGTACTTAGCAAACTCCTCCAGCAGTGCATTAGCCCGCACCTTGCCTATACCGTGTCTTAACCGCATACCCTTGTAGGTTTTGCCATGAGCCTTAAGCCAGTTACGTGCCGGTATATGTGGGTTACCATGCTTACTTGTAGTGCCCTGCCTGTTCCAGCGGTTAATACGAGCTACATCTTTACTATGGAAGTAGCTAAAAAGGATTACACCCGGCACATTGAATTTTTTCTTAAGGCGGTCGCTGTATTTAATAACTCCTTTGGCAAATTCACGGTCATTACTGCGGTTAGAGTTGCCTTTGAAATCGAAGTTAAAGACTAAATTAGCAGTTATACTACCTTGAGTTTTTGCATTATAAGCCATTATTAATACTCCTAATAAACATAACCTGCCACTACTGGCTCAAAAAAGGGTAAATCAATATATGGCTCTAACCATTTTAGCAGTAGCCAAGCTAGATTATTAGTTTGCTGTTCTGTCATATTTACACGTAAATCGCCAAGCGCTATCATACGGGCATTGCCGGCAGCACCGAACTGTAATACCCCTATGTAGTAGCACCAAAGCCAAGCTATAAACTGCTCTTGGCTTAATGGCCACTTAACATTATAGATATGGTTAGTTATTATTAATTCAATAGCCGTTAAGTAAGGCTCTACCGGCTGTGGCTGCTTGGCTTCTTCATTATCCTGCGGCTCTTCGGGCTCGGTAAGTTCAATTATGGGTATAGCTGCTCCGGCCATAAGATTTACAGCTTCTATTTGCTTATTTACTACTAACCAATCGATAACCTGTTCTGCCATTCACTTATTATAAGCCAATTTAATATTACTTAATAGTAGTGCATAAATATTTATTTATGCCATTGCAATTTATCTAATGTAAATACTCTTAATATATTGTATACTAACCTTATGGCACGCAAAATACCTATAGACCAATTAGTAAGCACTCTAAGCTTTAATGTAGACCGCCGCCGTATGGGGCCGCAGCTTAACCGTTTAAGCCGCGATATGGCGCAAATACCTAGTCTTAGCGGGCGAGGCATGAATAATTTTTTTAGAAATAGTGATAGAGGCTTTAAAAAACTTAACCAGCAAATAACTAAGGTTAGCCGTAGCCTCAAGCAGCTAGGCACGGGCAATGCCTTTGCCGGCGGCCTTGCAGGTGGTATGGCCGGCGGCGCTATTGGTATGCTTGTTGGCGGTATACAAAATGCAGCTACTGCCTTCTTGCGCGCCGCTGATGCCGGAGTACAGGCCCGCGACCAAGTGATAAGTAACCGTACTATTGGCCGTGCCTTCGGCTTAGGAGAGGCGGAGGGTAGTGCCATACAGCAGGCCTTAGCCACACAAGGTTTACAAGCCGGTGAGTTAATTAATGTAGCCCGCACCGCGCGTGATAACGCCTTTACTGGTGATAACCAATGGGTTAATGCTGCCGGCGTTACTCAGCTTGACACTGCTGATACTGCACTAAGAAAAATATTTGAGTACCTTGATACTATCGATAACCCGGCCATGCGCCGGCAAGTTGCAGCCTCGCTAGGTTTTGGGCAAGACTTTATGGATAGTGAATTTGGCCGTATAGGTGGCTGGAGGAGGTACATAGAAGAGTATCAAAGAGCTTTGCAATACCAGCCATCAAACTTATCTAGCCAAGATTTAGCGGGCTCTAATCAATATGCTGCCGAGCGCGCCGGCTTAGAGGCCGAAAGAGCACAAGTAGAGGTACGCTACCTACAAAATGAAAGTGCCCGTAATGCCGCCGTAAATACTATTAAAGCGCAAAACTATTTACGCGAAAAAGAGCTGCAAATGCTTACCCTTATTGCCGAGCGGGTTGATGGTGTAGCTAAAGATAATACCCTTAAAAATTTTTTAGGTGGAATAGGGGACGCTATTAAGGGATTTCTTAGCAACCCTGTAGGCAGTATTGCACCGGGGCTTACTAAAGAGGCCGCAACTAGAGAGCAAGCGCAAAGGGCGGCAGTGGCAGAAATGGAGAGAATTTATGGCAAAAATGACCAAAGAGTATTAGACTTCATAGCTTTGCAGGGCATGGCTGGCGGTAGAGGTGGTATGGGTACTAGAGAGCACCAAGCAGGTTACAGAGAGCGATTAGATGAACTTACGCGTAAATATGGCGGCGAGTGGACAGAAGAGTAGAAATTCCCTTAGATACTTAATTAATGATAAACCATTTAATAGTAATTATTAATAAAACCAGCTTGATTCTGGTTTTATTTTCTATTTTGCTTTATTGGTATGAGCATTATTGTGAGCAATATTTACTAAAACTATCTTGCATGGTATGCGGTTATACACTATATTGACAATATTACGTGCATAATTTACACTATTTATCATATATGCACATAACCCTCCGATTTCAACTCCCGCCACCTCCATTAAACCTAGTAAATAATTACTTTTATAGTAAACGTTTACTGGGTTTTTGTTTTTTAGTGTAGATGATTAATTGCTCCCTAGTAATGAATAGAGCAGGGCCAGTTCTATTCTGTAAACATTACCGTTATGCAAAGCAAATAATTCGTTGCCGCGTGCCGTACGAAAGCCTACCAGCAGCGAGCTGCCTACACTTGAGGGATAATGGCCATTAATATTAATTATTAAGCTATTGTTAAAATCTAACCCATAAATATGTAGCCTTCCTGCCGTTATATTGCTTTCCGTCAGTATTAAATCGAAGTTGGAGCTAAAGATATTAAGTAAAGCTGTTATCTCTCTGGGGTTAGCTCCTATGGCAGGTTGACCCGGTTCTTCGATAATCCAGCTAAAATTATTAAGCATAAGATAATGTCTTTCAAAATTTAATGAGCTAAAATGTATAGAGTTAATGGCTTCTTCGTTATGGGTAAAACTAAAAGCGGTTACAGGCGCCCGGCGTGGCCGGTTATTTAATAGCCCAATTAAAGGAATAATTAGCAAAATAATTAAGACAACTTTTTTGACCATCTATTTTTCCATAAAAAAAGAATTATTATCACTAAAGAGCTAAAAGTTATTAAAATAATACGTAAAGTTAAAGTAACACCGTCATTATTTAATAAAAAAGGCCTACGAGCCATTATAAGAGGATTAAAGCGGGTGTGCAAGTTAGTAAAATTATTATTGCTAGTTAATTGCTCGGCTAAAAGATTGGCTATGGCTAAGTTATGGCCGGCGGCGGGAGCCAAAGCCAGCAAGTCGCTAAATAAACTATCACTGCCGGCGACAATTAACTGCCCCAGACCGTTTTGGCGGGTAGCTATCAAGGTAAAAGGGCCGTTTAAAGCGGTAGGCGGAGCAGTCTCATTGGCCGGCCATAAATTAATAAAACCTTCCTGCATATAGGTAGCGGCGCTGCTTTGCACTAAGGGCTGCCATTCGCCGGTAGTGGCTAAGGCTACAGAATAAGGAATATTTATACCGTGCCAAATCGAGCGGCTATTACCGGTGGCAAGGCCGCGTACAAAAAGCGGGTAAGGTTCTTCTCTCACGCCGGCTTCGGTTTGCAGGGTTAAGGGTAGGCCATCGGGGTCGAGGATTAAGGCCGTATCCAAAGCTAAGCCGCTCCGGTAAAGCTCGCGCAGGAGCGCACCATCGGCGTTAAAGACCGGCGGGCTATCACCAAATAATTCTATTTTAATAGGATTTATGGCTATAAAAAGGCCTTTGCCTAATTCGTTTTGTCTAAATAAATAATCGGCCATCGCCGCACTAACGGTACTTTCGTCAATCACTAAAAATCCATCGGCTAAACTTAAATCGGTTACTAACTCAAAGTTATTTTGTAAAGATAAATGTAAAAGGCTATTCATTTCGTTAGAACGATGCTGCCCGGTGATAACGGCTAAACGATAAGACCCATTTATAAGCATATTTATACGATTAACTAGACTGTGTTCAACTTCTATGCTATCAATAAGAAAAGGAAAGGTGGTAAATTTTTCTTGATACTCTATAACTAAACCGGCAAAGTTATTACCTTGTATAAAAAAGCCAAACGATTCGGCCAAGATAGTATCGTTAGTAATTATCCTGTTTACATGTACATTGCCAAATTTATTAAATTGATTTAAGATGCGCCATACCTCGTTAGCGGCCGGTTGGTTACTCAGCTGCGGAGAGATATAATAGCTAAGGTAAAGCGGCGCTTCAAGCCGGGTTAAAAGTAAACGGCTTGCCCGCGCCGGGCGGTGCATAGCGTTAAAGGTGAGGTCGATATGCAGAGGAAAGGCCAAGTTAAGGACGAAAAGCGCCAACCATAATAATGGTTTTTTACTGGGAATACCTCGTTTTTTTTGTAAAATTACTGTACTTAACCCTAAAAAAATTAAGCCAATCCCTATAAAAAAGGCTAAATCGGCGGTGTTAATAATACCTTTAGCGAAGAAGAAAAGTCGTCTATCCAAAGAGAAGAAATTAAGTGGAGAAAAAATTAATAAAGCCGAAAAGAGTAAAGACAGCAGCGGTGAAATAAGAGCTTTAACGATAGTCCCGAAAAAGATAGCGGCGGCGGCGGCTAAAAAAGCAACGGCGGCAACGGATATAAGAGCGGTTAAGAAGAGACCAAAATCGAAAAAGTGCCAATGGAGCGAAATTAACTGCCACAGCACTATCATCGTTAAAATAGGAATAAGTAATTTAAAGCAAGTCATAAATTTAGCTTTAACTAATTGTCCTTCGTTTAGAGGTAAAGCTAACAGGCGGTTAAGGGTTAAATGTTCGGCTTCATGGCTAAAAGATAACAAGCTAAAAAAAGGGAAAAAAATTAGAATAGTTATTAAAAACCCATAACTATAATTGAAAATTCCTATCTCTAATGGAAAGTGAAAGATAGTAAAATTAAATAAATTAGCTGTAGTTATGATAAAAATTAAAACTAAGGGGCCTAAGATATTATATTTATAAAATAAATTGGTTTCGTGCTTAAAAATATTAGTGATGAATGGCATGGTAGGCCTCTTTAATACGGCTAGATTCTACTTTGTGCAGTAATCCGTTATGCAAGATAAGGGCTGCGGCCTCCAGTTCATTTACCTCTTCTAGGCGGTGGCTAGCCATAATGACAGTTAAATTTTTACTCTGTTCTTTTAAGGTAGTTAAAAAAAAGTCGCGCTCTATAGGGTCTAGGCCATTGGTGGGTTCGTCTAATAATAAAAAAGCCGGCCGACCGGCTAAAGCTAAAGCTAAATTAAGCCGCTTACGGTAACCAAAACTTAAATTTTTAATCTTTTTTTGTTTAACCTCACTTAAGCGGCATAATTGGATAAGTTGTTCGGCAAAAATTTTATCGGCGGTTAATGTTAAAGCATTTAATACAGTATAAGCAGGCCAAAAATACAGCTCTTCGGCGGCAAAACCAATGGCCTTGCGGCATTCATTAAAGACGGCTACATTTTGTCCATCAAGAGTTACTTCGCCTTGTATGCCGGCTAAAATACCACTTAAAATCTTTAAAAATAAAGTTTTACCGGCACCATTTTCGCCCAGTAAAACAGCAATGCCGCCGCTAAAGCTAATATTAATACCTTTTAGCACCTCTTTATCTTTAAATGAATGGTAAATATTATTAGCTGCTAAAATCATTATGAGTTACCCGGCAAGATTGTTATAGCGGCACTGCGGCCGTCCCCAGTCAATAGCTTTTTTGTAAAGCTCGGCCATTTCGCCGGCTTGCCGCTCGGCCGAAAAATTTAATGAATGGCGGCGGCTGGCGGCAGCAAAATCGGCTATTAAAGCCGGATTATCTAACAAAGCGCTAAGTTTGCGGCCAAAATCTTCGTCATTTTGAGCGATAAAACCGTTTACACCATCTAAAACTAACCCTTCGTAGGCAAGGTCGGTATGGGCCACAATGGGCAGGCCGCTAATTAAGGCCTCTATAACGGTCATCGGTTGTACTTCGCTTAAAGATACAGTAGTATAAATATTGCTTATAGCATAATATTTAAATATTTCTGTGTAAGGTAGATAACCGGTAAAGATAAAGTTATGGCTAAGCTTATCATTGTAGGCTAGTTGTTTTAGCTCTTTAAGGTCAGGCCCTTCGCCGATTAACATAGCTTTAAATGTATATTTTTGCATAAGTTTTTTAAAGGCTTTATAAAGGGGCAGTACTCGTTTTTCGCTGGCGATACGACCAACAAACAAAGTTAAAATATCATCTGATTTTAAATTGAGTTGCTGCCTTAAAGTAATTTTTTCGTCATCACTTATCCAGCGGCTAAAAGCTTCGGCATCAACACCGTTATTAACGATATAAGAACGATTTAAGCCAATTTCTTTAAGGTAGGCTTTGGCTTTAGGTGAAGGGGCTACCAAAGCCGTACAGCCCGACATATAAGAAGCTAAAAGATTACCCACATTATGGGCCGAGACTAATTTGTTAGCCACCCTAGATTTAAAAAAGTAATGCCGGTAATCATTCCATAAAGTGTGTAAAGTATGTACATGTGGTATATTAAGTTTGCGGGCTAAGTAACGGCCAGCCAAACCCATCGTAAATTCGGAGTGGGTGTGGATAAGCTCGATATTTTGCTGCCGTATAAGCTGGCCAATTTGTATAATATTGGCAAAAGCCAAGCGGCCATCAACTTTTAAATGTAAATTTAAGCTGGGCGAGCGAAAAATTTTTGCATCATCTTCGCGAGGTTCATTAACTTGAGTGGTATAAATGTATACATTGTGGCCAAGTTCGCTTAATTCGCGCTTTAATTGAGCTAAAGAAGTGGCTACACCGTTTTTAGATGGCAAATAAGTATCACTAAAGATGGCAATGTTCATAGTATTTCTTTAATGTAAAAATTAATCTTGAAAAAAACAACCATTTTGTTTACGCTTATAGCCGGTAAAGCATTTGCAATAAAACTTTTAAAGCGGAGATGACGGGACTCGAACCCGCGGTCTTCGCCGTGACAGGGCGACGCGATAACCAACTTCGCTACATCTCCAATAATGTAAGCATCTCCTAGGGGAATCGAACCCCTCTTGTCGGAATGAAAATCCGATGTCCTAACCGATAGACGAAGGAGACACGCTTATATAAAGCAAGCTTTGCCTTACAAAAAATAATTTAACATAACCGGCAAAATGTGTCAAGAGGATTCAGTTAATTTTTTTGTTTATCTGCTAACTTCTCTATCACTCGTAAACGGGCCGAGCGTGAGGGCGGGTTAAGTTTTAACTCGTCAGTGCCGGCAGATAGGCCGCCTTTGGTTAAATCGTGCGCTAAGGGGCCGCTACAGTTGCAAATAAGTATGTTAGGCGGGCATTGGCAGCGTTTGGTTAAGCCGGCAAAGTACTGTTTAACAAGGCGGTCTTCTATGCTATGAAAGCTAATAATGGCCAATTTGCCGCCGGCCGGCAGCAAATTAAAGGCCGGTTGTAAGGTGCGCTGCAGGCGGCCAAGTTCATCGTTAGCGGTAATGCGCAGGGCCTGAAAACTTTTAGTAGCAATGTGATATTTGCTTTTGTTGTGTTGGTGGGGCAAAGCTTTAACAATAATATCGGCCAGCTGTTTGGCGGTAACTATTTCGCCTGCGGTACGGGCTTTAACAATAGCTTTGGCGATGGGGCGGCTAAATTGCTCATCGGCGTTACGGTAAAGCAGGTTGGCTAGCTCGCTCTCCGTTAAGGTATTTATTAACTGGGCGGCCGATGGCCCGTCGGCACCAATGCGCATATCTAGACTCAAATTATCGTTAAAAGAAAAACCGCGCCCGGTCTCATAATGGTAGCTGGATATTCCTAAATCGAGTAAGATGGCGGCGGGGTTAGGCAAATCGGTGGGGTAGTTGGTCAAAAAATCATCAAAAAAAAGGTTATAAAACTTTACCCGGCCGGCATAAGCGCTTAGCCGTTTTTGGGCTAAATTTAACATTTGCCCATCGGCATCTAGGGCTATTAATTGAATATGCGGATAATTTTGCAGCAGGGCCAAACTGTGGCCGCCAGCGCCTACGGTGCCATCGATAATCGGCCCTTGGGCTAGGCCGGATGGCAAAGCCAGTAAAGCAACGGCCTCGTTTAATAAGACGGAGTAATGTTTGTACATAGTAAAATTAATAAAATTATAGCTAATTAACGGTCTTTTGTAAAGGTTAGCGGCTGCTTTATTACGAAAAGTAGCTCAAACCGCCCCTTGACGAGCCGGCCATTTAACTTTATACTAACCGTAACAAATTAAGTTGAGGGATTTATTATTTATGGCAATTATAGTTATGCAAGAAGTTAGAGCCGGTACCGCTTTTTTATTAGATGGACAGGCTTATATAACTTTAAAGAGCGAGTTTACCAAAAGCGGCCGCAACGCAGCGGTGATGAAAGTTAAAATTAAAAATTTACTCTCTAATCAAATTATCGAAAGCGTTTACAAAGCCGCCGATAAAGTAGAGACCATCGAGCTGGAGCTAAGGCCTATGCAATTTAGCTATCTTGACGGTGAAAACTTTGTTTTTATGGATGGCGAAAGCTTTGAGCAAATTGAGGTACCGCAAGGCGATTTAGGTGATAATGCCAACTATATTGTTGATGGTATCGAAATTGAGATGGCTTTTTACGAAGGCAAAGCCGTTGATGTGCGTATTCCTATTAACGTTGAGCGCGAAATTATCGAAACCGAACCCGGTATTAAAGGCGATACCAGCGGCCGCTCGTTAAAGCGCGCTAAAGTAAATAGTGTTACCGGCGGTTTTGAAATAATGGTGCCGCTTTTTTGCGATATGGGTACTAAAATTAAAATTGATACCCGCAGCGGCGAATATGTAGAACGAGTTAAGTAAATTAATTTGTTTTTATATGCACAAGATTATCGGAACAGCAGGTCACGTCGATCACGGTAAATCGGCTTTAATTAAAGCCTTAACCGGCTGCGAGCAAATGCGGCTGCCCGAAGAACGGGCACGCGGTATGACTATCGATTTAGGTTTTAGCCACTTTACGGCAGAGGGCCTAACGGTAGGGGTTATTGATGTGCCGGGCCACGAGCGGTTTATCCGTAATATGGTGGCCGGTATGTGGAGCCTTAACCTTGTTATGCTGGTGGTAGCCGCCGATGAAGGTTTTATGCCGATGACTTACCAGCACTCTTTGGTGGCTTTAAGTTTAGGCTTACCCACTATTTGCGTACTTAATAAAATTGACCTGCTGGATGCCGAAAGCCTTGAGCTGCAAGAGCTTCTTGTTAAAGAAGAATTATTTAACATCTTTAAACAAGATATTGAAATAGTTAAAGTATCCACTTTAACGGGTGAAGGTATAACCGGTTTAAAAGAAAAGCTGACAGCTATTCTTAACTTGCAAACTCTCAACTCTCAACTCTCGACTCTCAGTTATTTATATATAGACAGAGTATTTAGCATACAAGGAGCCGGCCTTACCGTTACCGGTAGCTTAGCCGCCGGCAACTTAACCAAAGAAGAAACTTTAAACCACTTTCCCAGCGGTGAAAAGCTGGCTATAAGAGGCATCGGGCAATACCACCACGAGGTAACAGCGGCTATCGCAACTACGCGTTTAGCCCTAAATTTAAAAGGTATAAAACGCGAGGCTATTAAACGCGGCGATTTATTAACTAACTTTGCTGCCGGCGAAGAAGTTTTAACGGCTGTAGAGGTAGTTTTAGCCATAGATGAAATTTTTAACGATAATTTATTTAAGGCTAAAAATATTGAGCTGGCGGTGGGGACTAACTGCCAAATTGCCCGGCTAATCCCTCTCTACAAACAAGAAGGCGATAAGTTTGCTATAGTTAAAAATTTAGTTAGACTGCGTTTTACCGAGCCGCAAAGTTTTTTTTGGCGGCAAAAAGCCATTATTATTAGTCATGGCGGCAGTACTATTTTGGCGGCGGCTTCGCTTTTTTGGGCAGGAGCTACCGGCAGCCATCACCGTAAGAAATTGGCTTTGCTGGCCGGTAAACATTTTAACAGCCACAATGAGTTACAACTGGCCGTAGCAGGGTATTTAAAAGCCTATAAACCGCTTGATAATGCCGTTAAGATAGGTCCTTTTTATGCCGATAACAACTATTTAAATAATTTACTAACAACCATCAAAACCGACTTAACCGGCAGCAGCTTAAACTTTGATAAATTTAAAACCGCTTTTAAATTGGAGCAAAACTTTGCCGAAGCTTTAAGCGATTATTTAATTAAAGAAAAAATAATGATGGTAGTAGCCGGCAATTATAAATTGTACAGCGAAAAAGCGGCCATTACTTTAACGGCTGCTCAACACAAGTTGGAGCAAAAACTTAAAGAGGCTGCCTTAGTCGGCCTGCACGAGCGTGATTTGACTAATGTTAAAGATATAAAAACTTTAAATACCGCCGGTCTTGCCGTTTACCTTGATGAAGGGCTGTACTACCACCCGGCCAGTTATGCTAAAGCCAAAGAGGTTATCTTAAAAGGTAAAACAGCCGGCGAGCTTGTTACCATAGCTGAGGTAAAAGACGGCTTAGGGTTATCGCGTAAATATGTTATCCCTTTACTTAATGCTATGGAACGTGAGGGGCTGCTTAAACGGCAGGGAAATGAGAGGGTGGTGCTGTAAATTAAAAAGTGAAAATTGAAAGAGTTTAGTTTTTGTAAACATCATTTGCAAAAAATACATTTTGTGTTATACTACAGCAAATATCAATTTAGGGGGCTTTTATGAAAAAAATGTTTATTGGTACGTTAGCGCTAACTACACTAATTTTACTTACTTCGTGCCCTATGGATTTTTTACCAAATAACGTTAACAATATAACAAGTAATGACAATAACAATAATATAGTAAATAATAATTCAGAAGTTAGGGTTACAGCAATGCAAGCTATCGCTCCAATTAACAATCACGCTGTAAGATACCGTGTAGTTGATGATGATAGCCATCTTATAATAACCCTGCATGATGCAACGGCTTTTGGTTACCACTACCGGGTAGAAATGCTCTGGGTTGGTAATGGCGCTACCAGCTTTCGTGATGAATTTTATTTATACTTTGATGGTACTAATCGCGGTGAAATATTGGGGCCTCGTTGGTTTCCTGCTCCCATCAATAATAATGGTATTACCGGTAACCAGCAGTGGATAGCTGGCGGAAGTATGGCTGTTTCTGAAGGGTGGAGCTGGGTAAGGATTAATAATGAGTGGATATGGCAAGGCGGTACAAATTCTGTAACTGCGCCTAGACAGCCTCGAGTTCCTGCTCCATTTTATGATGGTAACAGACACTTGATGGTTTCAAGAGAGAATGCAGGCAGGCCTGCTTTAACTGAAAACGGCGATAGTGTGGTACTAACAACAATAAATAACCGCACCAATAAAACTATTGCTGTAGCCCCAAATTCAAACTATGAGTGGCCGCATGGACATTTTTCACCACAACCACCGCTTATTCCAATAGCTGCGGGCGCTAGCGATACCTTTACTACTAGGCGAACAACTTTTAATATACGGTTATACGAAGGCCAATAGTAAAAAAACAAAAACCATACGCGGGATTGCTGAAGAGGCGGAAAAATGATAGGGTGGTGTTATAAGTAAAATTTAAGCTACAATTTTAACCTCAGTTAATGTTCCATCTTTTATATGGAAATCAATATTATGCTCTTTACAGAATTGAATTACAACCCTTGCTTGTTCATTATAAAATTCGCGATGTTTGGTAAAAGCTGAAACTTCTTTACTATAATTTGTTCTACCAAATATAATGCGATTAGTAAATGAAACGGCATTTAAAATTGTTAATACGTCTTGTTTAATAAGATTTGGTGTTGGATATGGCTCAATACTTACCCATGTCCTACAACCCTTATCGTGTAAAACTTTCAAAGCAGCAATTCTATTTATATATGAAGCTGCACCGGGCTCTATTCTCTTTCGATAATTTTCATCAAGGGAAATAAGTGTTATTCCATATTCATTTTTAGTAGATAATTCTGATAATTCAATAGGTAATAATCCTTTAGTAAGAACTGTACAAGGTATATTTGCCATATTTAATTTTTTTATTGCTGCTATAGTTACTTCTTTTATCTCGTCATATCCATACATGAATGGGTCAGTAGTAAAAGATAAATGAACTGAATTTATCTTTGATTTTAAACGCGGAATTTCTTGCTCAAGAATTTCAAGTGTGTTGCTTACAAGTTTTGGTTTACACCATTCTTCATAGGTTGCCACCTTTCCAAATCTTCTTGCTAACAAAAAAGCATAACAAGGATATAAACAGCCATGAGAACAACCTAATACATGGTTCATAGTATAATCACCGTATTCGACATCGGTTTTATAGAGCATAGATTTTCGTGTTGTGGTATTGGTAGTCATTAGCGCCCCTTAAAATAATGTATTTTGTTTACTAGGATTTTTAAGCTCTTTTAAAATACGTCTTAGGCGAGAAGATTCGCAAATTACACCGTGTTCATTATAAAAATTGGCTAAAGATTTTGTTAAATCATCTTCTATTATAACATTGTTAAGTAATTGCTTTAAAGAATCATCGTCCAGTTCTTGCCGCAAATCTAGCAACCCTTTATTTTGAATGTCTATAAACAAACGTTCTTTACGTTTAGCGATATTCTCTGCCATCAAAACACACCCGTCATGGTGCTTGGTAGCATGAATCATACGATATTTAGGAGAATGATTTTTTTTTTAGGCAAATGGGCATATCCAAAACGTATTTATATTTTTTCTTTAAACATTGTTTATATTGATATGAAAATTTTTGCTCTGCTTGATACCAGTTTATTTCCTCTTGATAATATTCCTCAATAATAGCTTGCCAATAGTCTCCATCGGCTATATCATTCAATTCATTAATATGCTGAAATATTGAACTATCATATTCTTTAAGGTCGCTAAAAAATTCATCTTCTTGCTCTCTAAGTGTAATCTTTTTTACACGACAAGCTTCACGAAGAAAGCCATGCGAATTAAAGTTTATGAGTAATTCGGCCGTATTAAATTTGGTTGGAAGTTCTTTAAATAAAGTAGCATTTAAAGCTTTTATACCATAAGGATCAATGTAAAGAAAAATATTAAAATCTTTGGGAGTATTTTGAAGCAAATTTTTAATATTATCCTCAAATTTCCCATTGATAATTTCACTCCATTGCTGATAATGTTGTGGAATATTGATATTAAGTTCATCTGCCCAGTTTAATTCAATAAATTTCATACTAACTGTTGGTATAGAGCGATTATTTTTATGTTTATTATCTATAATTTCGTTTAATTTATGCAAAGCCGTTAAAGGAGAGCCATCTTTTCCATCATCAAATTTGCCTTTCCCAGCAAAACAGTCCACATAAAGCAAAGGTTTCTTGGTTTCTAATATTTTACTAAAATATGGTGTTAAGTAGTGTGTAAGAAGTTCATCTTTAATTTCTGACCAAATTTTCTTTTCTTTGAAAAACTCTTTATTAGGATTAGACATTTATTCTCCTCAATACTATCTAAAGAGTATAACATAGATTTTTTAATTTGTCATAAACTAAAAAGAAAGGAATTAATCTCTACTCCCACACCCCATAGTGCCAATCGTTAGGGATAGTATCGGGTAAGTTTTCAAAAAAGTCGCGGTGCAGGGCTACTCTTTCAAGATGGTTATTAATAATAAGTTCAAAATTTAAAGCCCCTCGCCGTATCTGGCTTAGCTCATCTTGCCAAAAACGTATTTCGGGCTGCTCAATCCATCTAAATTCGGGCCGGTTAAGCAGCTCGATATAAGGTAAAGCTTGCTGCCAAAAAAAGAGGGCGCGCCCGTAAAAGGCTTCGGCCATCTCTAGGCTTTCTAGGTTTTGCCGCCGCCACGGGGCATTAAAAAAGTAAACGCGCTGGCGGTCGTATTTGGTGGCTATGGCTATATAAGTGCGTACAATTTGCAAATTTACATGCATTCTAAATAAATATTGATAGCGCTGCCACTCGGTTTCGCTGGTAATGCGGGTTAAAGCGTTAAGGGGGTTAGCAAAGGGGGCGTTAAGGGCATTCTCGAGGTAAACTAAATTTTCCCATTCGTTTTCGGGAATGCGATGTAAATGTTGATGGTAAAGCCGGTACCATTGCTCGGCTGTAACGATAAGCCTTGCCTCACCGGTTTGAGGTACTAAAAAAAGTAAAAAAAGTAAAGTAAGCCCTAGCTGCTTCATTTACTTAAATAATCGGTAAATAACCGCTTAAACATAATAAAAAAGGTAATTGCTTATATCATCTTTCATTAAAAATAGCTAACTTAAAATTATACCTTAATTAGCCGAAAAGTAAAACAATGAAAAGAGTTTTAATTTTAGCCGGCTTAATGGCGGCTGTAAATTTAGTGGCTAACCCGTTACAAATTGGCGCGGGCGAAACCCGTATTTTTGCGAACCGCGATGGCAGTTTCGAGCTTTTTGTGCTGGCGGTACCGGGCCGGGCCTCAATTTTACTTACCGATAGCAGTGTTGACGAAAGCCAGCTGGCCGATAGTTACGCTTTACGTTCTTACGATGAGCATATTAGTTTAGTGGGCGAACGGCGCATACTTGATGGTGTTTACATTGATAATACCGATAGAATAGCGCGCGGCCTAGAGCCGGTCTTTTTTTTAATGAGCAGCCGGCCGTTGGCGGTGCCCTTTTTTAACGATGAGCGCGAGTGGTTTCATATCCATCTGCCGTCTGCCGTTATTTGGGGCTACCCTTGGGGGCGTGAAGGACAATTTGAATTTAACGAAGGTACTTGGTTTAATATTAGGGCCTTTGCTTTACCCGATACCAACTACGGCAACAATCAATATGGGGTAGATTATTACGATAGCGCCTTTATTATTCGTACCGGTATCCCTTTACCGCAGTTACCGCCGCCGCACCGCCCCTTTCAAGTTTTTACTGCCGCTACCGGCGGCCGCTTTTGGGGTGATGTACAGCAATCGTCCCAGCTGGGCGCTATTACACAAGATATTTTAGCCGCCCATAGCGCCGGGAATACCATCGATTTAGCTTTTGTCATCGATACCACTTTAAGTATGAAAGTGCACCTCGATTACATTAAAGATGAACTGCTCACCAATTTAATGCAGCAGGTGCAAGCGGCTAATCCGAGCCGTACTTTGCGGTTGGCGATTGTGCGCTACCGCGATTATCCGCCCGCGCAGTACCTTACGCGTACAGCGGCTTTTAGTACCGATTTAGCCAGCCATAACGCCTTTATCAGGGCCATTATTGCCGGCGGCGGCGGCGATATTCCCGAAGCCGTTTACGAAGGTTTGCAGGCGGCTTTGCAGCTGGATTGGCAAAGTGATGAGCGTATCATTATACAAATAGGCGATGCTCCGCCGCACCCAACCCCGCGCGGGCGCGGTGAACAATGGGTTGATGGACAGATGGTTATTGATTTAGCTAACCAAAAAAATATTAAGCTTTATGCTATTTACATGCAAGACCCCAGACGAGTAGGCAGGTAAAGAGGTAACTACCCCTTTATAAGCACCAATAGTATTTATCGATGGCTAGCTAGTCTAGCAATTTTATCTAACCAAACCAACCTTAAAAATTATCAAAAAAAATTTAAACTTTCTCCTCAAGTGAAGAAACAGTAACTCGTAATTGAGTAGTGGTAACTGAAAGGTGAAAATTAAGAATTAAAAAGCTGTCCACTTTCAGTTATCAGTTATTTACTTAAGGAGTAAAAAATGTTAGATACCACAGGGTTATTTAACCCCCTAGAATCCGCAGCTCATAAACTATGCCGCTTAATGCAGACCGTAGAGAAAAAAGTTCATAAAGAACTTAACGTTATGTCGCCCGGTATCATCACCGCCGTCAACCCCGCTAAAAGCGGGGTGATAGTTGAAAACT
>Ga0131853_10009615_pt1 | contig 17696 bp, 8 predicted proteins | sample TergutLab28metaG_FD_92764 | JGI IMG/M metagenome (GOLD analysis project Ga0131853, IMG submission 92764) | Labiotermes labralis P1 segment gut microbial communities from Petit-Saut dam, French Guiana - Lab288 P1 (version 2) (version 2) | ecosystem: Host-associated > Arthropoda: Insects >... | reverse complement strand
GTGAGCCTCGTGAGGTCAATTGAGGAGCTACTTGAATGAAAAATGTAGCGGCTCCAGGTCTAGAAAACAGAGATTAACGGCTGTGGGGACCCGTTGCGCTGACCACGTGACACCCCTCCATCCGCAAAAGTTGGCACTAACTTCGCGGACCGGCGGCGGCCGCTCTGTCGGTATAGTTCACGTGCGGACTAAGGCCACGGAGTTTTTTAATGTCTAATTACTGCATTATCTTGGAACTTGACTGCATGGACCAAAGAAAAGGACAAAACACCTCAGTCATCATAGTTAAGTGTCCAAGCCAAGATTCAAACTAAGCACATACCAAATACAAGTCTAGTTTATCACCAATACCATCTGCTGTTTACCTTCCCCATCACAAATAATATAAGTGTGTACTACTGACATTACTAGTCTTCTCTTTGTAACTGTTTATCCATATTGTAACTATGACAATTAATTTAATCACTGCTGAAGGATAACCTTTGATAATTTAAGTAGCAGTCCATGCAGCATTTTTTTCATAACAATTATGCTTTTGCAATTATCAATACTAGTGCTGTTCACAACCAATAAATTTCATACAAAATTCAAAAGAAACTGCCACCATTTACAATAGTTAATTACCCTTACACATATTACAAACTTTAGTTATGAAAACATTTCAAACATTAATGTCATACCCCATAATCAATGCTAATTTTACTTTTAGTTTCCATTCCAGAGTTCAATCAGAAGTGGTGTAATTGTTGCCTGTTTATAGATTATTAAATGACATGTGGAAATTCAAAGATCATACAGTATGAAATGTAACCTTTTTAGATTCTGTAAGATAAATGAAAAGATCCAATTGTTGGTATGCTTATACAGTGATTACGTACCTTGGGAGAGTTCTTTGGACTTCGCAGTTTTAGGAACAACTAAGTTACAAGATATGAAAGCCTGCTGGTGACCACACCCCTCCCTGCTCCATGTGCCATCATCATGCCACCTTATACCTTTACGTCTGCAGTATCTTGGCAACCACGGAGATGTTAATTGCTTCTTGACTGTTTCACTGACTGCTTTTTCAAGGAGACCAATTCTTCCTATGGATGAAAAAATTTTTCAATAATTAGTACATTTATCAATAACTTTAAACTACAAACAGTATCTCATTGCATTAATATACATGTAAAATTGAAAGTCAAATAATCCAAAACAGCATGATACGAACTGTGCCACACCCCAGATATCCATTCTTCTGGGATATGACTGGTTTGTCATTTTGAGGTTGCATAGTGGTCTCATCTTCAACAGTTGAAACATCCAAGATTTCTTCTTGGACATCACCAACTGACATGGCATCATATCTCAGACAAACAGATACTTCACTGACACAACACTGAATATGTACTAACACCAACTTACCTGTTGGCTCCAATATGCTCTTCTCTGATTCTTTGGGCAGCTTTTCAATCAGGAACACAAATATCCTTCGTACATCTGTTTCGCTTGAATACAGAAATGTCTGATAACCTATATCCCCAGAATAACCCAAGTTCTGAAAAAAAAAAATACCGACGGCAGTGCAAGGCATGTTTATAAAACAACAGTACTTTATGACCCCACACCACTTCTTACTGTACATATTACCTTGCAGGCCTGAGCAATGCTTGCTCCAACCCGAAATCGTGCTGACATTGAATCTGGTAAGGAATGGGGTAGCCCCAATCCCGGATGAATGACATCTAAGCATCTAACAGCAGCTTCAATTACAAGTTCTGTGGAAAAATGCCTTAGACTGTCAACATCTTCTTCAATATCGCTATAACAAAATCAAATACACGACAGTAAATACAAACGGCACAACATCTCCTGTATCATACCTTCAGCGGTAACCCCAACTCTCTTCCCGTTATGTCATGACTGCTCTCAATTAACCTTTGGTTTCCATAATTTCTTTTTTCTAGACATAGAATCGAATCTGTCTACCACTATCACTTTGTATTGCGATATCCTATACTAACCATCCAACTTGACGTAAGGAATGTATTATTATGTTATCTACCTCCTCCATGTTGGAACGTGACTTAATGTCCAAATAACAGGATAGCCAATGTAAGTTCACTAAGTGTCGTTACGAAATGTCGTATTGTTGATTTAAGGCAATTCTCGTTCCTGGTGTTAACTGCTATCATTCACACCCAGTAGCCCGGCATTAGCTGGGAAGGGGAGTGTGTTTGGTGTTTGTATTAGATATTGTGTTGTGAAAGACGATTTGGAATGTGAGTGTTATTGTGGAATGCCAGGTTTGATCACATGCATTGATATGTCGATGGACGTAATATCTGTATCGTGTAAATGGTTTAAATTGTAAAAGGTTATGTATCCTGAGTGTTTATTATCTTAAATTTTAAGGTTAATATCGACTGTTCAGAAAGTGCATGGCACCGTTAGTAATGACTGTGGTTTAGGTGTGATCTGGTTTGAGGTTATGTCGTAGAGCCTACCTACTATTTTGTTTCGTTACGTTTACGTTTTTTTTTGTGTCACATTCTGTTAGTGTGATTTTTTAAAATTCCTTTGAGGAGTGCGTTTACCTGCTGGAAACGCACATCTCAAAACAGCATAATCTTCCAAAACCTTCAAGAACCGGTAAAGTGAACACATTTTTAATTATCGCAGTCCCCCCCCCCCAATTTTTGCCAGTTTTGTTCACAAATAAAGAGGGCAATGTAACTCACCCGCGAAACTTGGTATAAAGGTGGTATCAATAAAAAGTACAACATCGTTAACCGTGTATACCTACCACATTTTTAACCAGCTGATTCTTTAACTGAGGTGGTTAAAACATTCCCACATTGTATGGAACCCAAAAGTTTATTACCATGTTAATATCAGCTCAACAAAGGACCCCTCAAGCCAGAAATCCAATCCATGTGTGTCAATCTGTCTGCCCTGTTACCTTAAGATCTGTCTTATCCATTCGTATATGCCCGTATCTCCATAGTGGTCTCTTCCCTTCATAATTTCAGACTAATACTTTTCTTCACCCCCATATGTGCTGTATGTTCCATCCTCAGCCCATTTGTTGTAATCAATTTAATAGTATTTTGCAAAGAATATAAATTGTGAAGCTTCTCATTATGCAGTTTTCTCTAACCAGCTGTTACATCATGACTGTTTAGTAAAAGTATTTTCCTTAGTAACTTGTGCTTAACAACCCCAGTTATGTTGTCAGTTTATTGTTTGTGTCTGTCATACATACACACACACACAAAAATTGAATACAGCATGTTTTGTAATTCCAACGATACAAGCTATAATGTCTCCAGAAACTTTAAGAATGGTCTGTTTTGCATACATACATTCAGTTATGAGTTATGGGATAATTTTGGGGGGGAATCAACCATATAGTGATAAGATTTTCAAAATTCAAAAAAGGGTGATTAGAATTATCACAAATTCAAGAATGAGAGATTCATGTAGGGAACTGTTCATAAAATTAGAAATACTGCCCTTATATTCTCAATATATCTTCTCAATATCAATATTTGTGATAAAAAACAAACATTTATTTTGTACAAATATTCACACAAGATTTAAAACCAACTTACATCCACTCACAGCTAATCTAACGAAGTTCTGAAAGGGAGTGTACTACTCAGGAATTAAAATTTTTAACAACCTTCCTCACAATATGGAAGACTTAGCTAATGAGATAGTACTGTTTCGGAATGCTTTAAAGAGGTTTTTATGTATAAATTCCTTTTATAATAGTAAAGAATGTTTTAATTATCAGAGATATTCCATTGAAAACTGAATTAACAGTTGGTTTTAGGTGTTTTTTTATTGTACTTTTATTTATAGCTAAGATTCTTCCAACACTATGTATATGATGTTAGTATGTATGTAACAATGTCTCTATCCAGAGGATTGTATCCTAATTTGGATTTATAGAATGCAAATAAATTACATTACATTACAAACACATTAAATTTTCCATATATTTTAAGGATCTGTTAGCAACTTTATGTGGCTGTCCATTGTTAAGGAAGGAAAAGTAGGTTTATGAAATCAGTTGACCTTTGTATATATATGTGTGTGTGTGTGTGTGTGAGGGAAAGAAGGGGTTGCCTGCACGTGTGTGTGTGTGTGTGCACACACATGCTTGCACATGTATGCATGTGTACATTGCACATACCAGTGTTCCTCTTCAACTTGTGAACCACTTAACTGATTTCCAGTAAATTTTGTGTGAACATTTTGCAATTTAAGGCCACTCCATACTATCACCTTTAATTTTCTGTAATAAGTAAATGTGACATACTCAGTTGCTATTCAGTGAAAGTGAATCAGTGAGTGGATTTATGACTCCAAACCTTGATACTAAATAGTAATGAATGGTCAGCTTCATACCTTTGCCACTTTACCCATGAAGAAGAAGCTGTAAGTATCCATTTGATAGGAGTCTGAGTGAGCCCTAAAGTCAGCCTGGATTTGGCAGCAGAAAGAAAAAATTGTAACTCTGCGAAGAACTGAACAATGATCATCCACACTGTAGCCAGTAACTGTACTGTCTCAGCTGTCGTGGCTTATTTATAATTATTGACCATAGTATAAATACTTGTAACTTTGCTAACAGATGTCTTCGTCATGTTGTAAAAGTATTTTAAGTAATTGATGTAAAATAAGGACTGATGACATCTCAACAGAAATAGATTTATAATATAATTTTACTTACTAGTTTAAGTGTTTTAAATTGGATTGTAATATATATAAAATTATGATTTTTAAATTGTAGACAATTGACTATTGACTGTATATTGGTCATGTATGGTGTTGAATGACTCGTCTCATATCCAGTAGCCAGTATAGCTATATCATGGATAAATGAAACACCCTGTATATGTATGTATGTGTGTATGTATATGCAGCACATAGACACAAACGTGAATTTTGTAAGGGTCCACAAATTTTCCAAAATACAGGAGCCACCTCAAATGCCAGAAGGGCAACACAAAACAAGTTCCATGCAGGGGACCTGCAATTCTGGGATGATCTAAGAACGTTGCTTTTATCTGTTGCTTTTTGCTTGGTGAATGTGAAATGATAACACATTTTTGTATGTAAGGAAAACCTGCAGTAAATATGCTGAAAATATTAAGTAGCATCATACAAAATTTAGTTGTCTGGGCAACCAGGCAGCCTGGGTTTGTGCACCCGTGATATATTATGTCCTAGGTGAATTACAATGTTTTACATACTCTTGGCATTCTTTTGGCTTTGTTGTTATCAGTGGTACATTAGATGAAATAGTTATGTAGACATACAGCAACAGAGTATTACATTTTTAGTTACTGCAGAATTTTTCACATTGAAATATAATGAACTGGGTAACAGTGTGTGCAAGCTATAATTGCATTTGCTTCAGACAGCCTGGTTCATATCAATGGGACTTATTGATGATGAACTCCAAGAAGTCAGTAAACTCTGCCAGCATGTCATCACGGGCAGTAAACTTGTCTCTTGTGTGCAAACTATGGTCCGAGTAGAAATAAGGTTAGTAGATGGATCAGTATAGTGTATTATAAGAGGTGTGCATTTCAGTTTTTGGTGTTTGATTAGTCACAGTTTATCACTCGTTTTAAAATACTGACATTAGGAAACAACTGTGCAAATAATGTGTTTTCATTGGAGTGCCACTGTTCATGATATGTTAATAGTCCCATGTATTTATTAATTACACACTATAGGTCCCGTGTAAGGGACAGAAATATGAAACATACTTCATTCCAGGTATATTTTGTGCAGTATTAGGGACATTTTTATGTAAAGGTACATTTTTGCCACAACTAGGAACCACTGGACTGATTTTGTAAAATTTTGTCAGCAATCCTTGCACAAATTTGTTTAGGTTATGTTTATCCATAGCCTTGTCTCTGTGTCTGAATGTTTACTGCCTACTGTCACCATATAAATCATGAGACAGAATTTTTTTGAATAGAGTATGGGGGACTGTTGCCTAAATTTGTTTGGCAGTTCCAGTTTTCAGCTGTATTTATCCATAATGATGGTCACTTAAGGCCATAAATAGATATTTTATGTGTATATTATAAACCATTCATAAAATTTTGTAAAACAGGGTGCTGTGAATTCCACTGGAAATGTTGTACACTACATAATGACATTCACCATTTCGTCTTGTTTAAATTGTGGTCTTTTGAGTTGCAACTGGTGCAATATCAGAGGTGATTACCAGTGAATCAGAAGAGCTGCTGCTTTGGTCTTCAAGGTAGAAGTGTTTTACTTGTAAGAAGTGAGAAGTTTTGTCTCTGCACTTTGGTATGGGCAGGGTATAAATAACTTCACTCTGTCACCATGAGTTTCCAGATAAGGATTGTCTTTACAAGATTTGGCACACATTTATATTATGCGTGTTTGGGTTATAACACCATGTAGTGTCACATGGGGTTACCAGTGTTTCAGAGACACATGCTGCCTCCATCTTTAAGGTAAATTTTCAATGCCATGTACACCTCATTAGAAATTTTAGGTTCTCAAGTTGGTGACTATGAATATTACTGTCTTCTGGGATATGACGCTGTATAATCTGGTAGCTAGTTGCCAACAGATTGGAGGAATTTAGGGTTAGAAAAATACAGTCCGGTCATAATTTACACATGGGTTACATTCCCATAGCATGGACATAAACAGAGATTTGCAAACATTAAGGCCAATTATCCTGTGTGAACATACGGAATGCTAGTTTTAATTTTTATGCATATAATAAGATTTATTTATTATTACTGCTTATATTCTGTGGGCTGGATAGCTCAGTCGGTATAGTGACTGACTACGGGCTGGACAGTCCAGGATCGAATCCCGGTGGGGAGATTTTCCGCCTGTCCAGACCAGCCCTGGGGCCCACCCAGCCTCCTGTACAATGGGTACTGGGTCTTTTCCAGAGGTAAAGTGCGGTCAGGACGTGCTGCTGACCACTCACCCCCTTCTAGTGTCATGGTCATGGAAGAGTAGAGCTATACCTCTACCCACCCTCTGGGCCACACCGGGGCTGTAATGGGAACACTCCTTATATTCTGAGGGTGCATTATTTCAAAATTATGCAAAATAAGACACATTAATCAAGAGTGCACTGTAGTTCTTATGCTTGTATTCTAAAAATAGAAGCAATAGGTTTGTCAAAACTGTTGGAACCTAGCTGCCAGACTGCACGGCATTACATACCGAAAGACAGTAATTTTCATAATCTTGTGTTCGTCATGAAGACAAGAATAGGATGTAATAACTTAATGTTTGGCACAAATAATATGACACTGATTTAACTGAAAAATCTGTTTTTGTTTAGGCGTACAGCATTTAAGCACATTGTAGCATGCATTCAGTTTCCCAGCAACTATCCTTCCTCACCTCTGCTTATTGAACTGAAGAGTAAAACTCTATCAGATAAGCTGCTAGATGGTTTGACTAACGTTTGTGAGCAAGAAGCAAAGAAGATTCTAGGTAAACCACAGGTTTGTACTCTGATTCAGTGCATCACAGAACCTGATACATGAACTTGTTTTGTTGGTATGTGTAGGTTTTAATGTACTTAAACTCATGATTATAAACTGTATCTGTAAACCTTGTAATATTTAATGTATTCCGTACATTGTAACTTGTATTTAAAGTCTTTGTATTCCTTGTGTAGGTCCTTATGGTTCTAAAATTAATTCGTAACTTCATTGATGAGAATCCTTTGTCTTGCTGTTACAACGAGATTGCAGCAATAAAGAAGGATCTGTGTGAAGCAGATGAACTGAAATTAAAACAGAAAACATCATCTCTAAGTTTGAAGATATCACAAGGAAAATACTACTTTAAGACTAGGATTCTTGTACCTGACAATTACCCAGAACATTCGATCAGGTAAGATGAGAAGCTCGTGGTTCAGATGTCTAACAGTGATTTAAATTAGTATGATTTGAAATGCTGCTTTTATGCATGTGTTAATTTCCTCAACAGGAACCTTAGAAGGGTCATATGTTTTGTTGACAATTGCCAGAATGACAAAGCCTTGTATTAGTCGAGCCACACAATCTAATACATATACTCCGCAGACTAAATTTGCTTTTGGATAATTCTCAGTGGACTGTGTCACATGGAACTGATTACCATATCCAGTTTAATTCACAGTAATCAGTATTTTAATTCACAGCTGGTGTAAAAATTTGTCATTGTAAATTCTCCCTTTTCCACATGTTTGTACTACAAAATTCAACAAATATTGTACTTTAAGTTTCTGTCATTGTCAGATACTGTGTGGCTTCTTATTGCTCTAGGTGAGGCAGCATTCAGTAATACTACCTTCTTCTCGTTGCTTGCTTCCTGCTTGTTTCCAGTTGCAAACAACACTGTGTTATTACACAGCTAGCCTCACAACTGAAAAGGTGGCCTTCATTTAAAGATGGCAATGCTGCCTTCAAAAAAAACGTTGAAAAATCTCCATACCTTAACAGTTCTGGTTTGTTCACTCTTTTTTTTTTTTTTATCATATTCAATACTGTGAGACTTGTGGTAAAAGTGTGTAGGGCATAAAATGTGTGTTTATTTTTCTTTAGAACATTAAGAACAGTTATAGCTCTGATGAATAATTTGTAAGTTACATATGGTACATGTCTACCACGTGTGTCTTCATGTAACTTGTCTGGTATTGCTAAATTGTACCCAGAATCAGAATATTTTGACAGATTTTAGTAAAACTCCACAGTACTGAATTCCATGAAAGTCTGTTCATTTGTTTGTAATGTATGTGCATACAGACATACATGACACAGCCAGTAGGTGCATTTCTGTGTCTTCTCATTCTGATTGCACCAAAAGATATTCGGATCTTTCTACTACTGATGATATAAACATGGCATAGTGAAGCACAGTAAAATTGAGCGTAGCATGAAGTAAATGTGCCTGTAGCATAAGTTGTCTGGTCCTGAGAATACAGAATGAAAACTAACGAAAAGTTCCCTCTTATTAATGGGAACTGTTCAACATAGAAACAAGAGAGAAGAAAAGATTTAACAAAGACTGCTTTAATGTGTGTTTCATAGTCTGATTGTCTGAATTTATCTCAAATGTGCCTTCTACAAATGAGAAAGAAAACTAAACCTGAGTATCAACAGCACATGTGCAGAATGTTTTAATACTTTGAAGACACAAGTTAGTCTACGTTATACATTAAGATTTGTTTTATGCCTCACAGAGAACAGTGTGTTTCCATTAGAAATTGCAACTAATTAATGTTACAGGAAACTAATCACTGCTTGTTTTGAAAATCAAACAGAACACATTAATAACTTGTGTGGGCAAAATGCAGAGTTTTGGTGTTAAAAACTAATGATGCATACCCAAAGACTATACTAATATATTAACTTACAGAGGCTCTATGTATTACTCAGTATACTTACTATATAGTATGAGTGTGTGTGACTTTTGATTCAGATCCTAAATACCTGAACATTTCAATATATGTACTATGAAAATATATATCATCAAACAACAAGTATGTTATTAAATGAAAACCCGTTCATGCACCTGGGGACTCCCAAATAACTAGGTTTTACTGTATGTTACTTTGTTATTGTAAGACAATCCCACATTTTTAAGATTCAGAAGTAAGTAAAGTAACTATAATACATAAAATAAATTTCACATTCTCTTAAATGCAGTACTATTAATGTTTAGTTAGCCTTTTCTTCAGCCTGGAAGATGATGAAACAAACTTTCCTCCACTCTTTCAACGTTACTTTGTTGGGCAAAGCAAAGAAATTGCAAGACAATGCACTGAACCTCCAATTAAACCTAAAGAAAGGAATCGTACTCCATTCAGACCGTCACCATCACTGCAGCCTGTTGTGTCATTCCTCGTTGCATCGGTTAAGCAGATCCCACAGGAGAGTTGTCAGCTGTGTAACAAGAAGTGCCTTCCACAAGATCCAGAGGTAACAGTTGATCTCACAGCTGTTTGTTATTAGCATTGCAATTATACAGCTTCCCAGGGTAAAATTCCAACTGGTGGGCAGTTGCCTGTTCACCAGTCTACATGGAATTATGTCCCAGAAGACTTGAATCTTCGCCTGCACTGCTGTGAGAACATCAGAACTTGCATGCACATAATGCATGTAAGCAACTAAGAAAGTTGGTCCAAATGGTAACGCTTCTAAACTGTATCTAGGGAGTGCTGAGTTCCATTCTCAGATGGGATTGAGGTTGTTCTTGTTTTTCATCAGTCCTTCCAGACATATGCCAGGATAGGACCTAAAATTATGCCATGACTGTTACCTTCAACATCCCTCACAATCATTAAACAACCTACCACTTGACACCTTATAGTCTGAACCATTCTCTTTGTCATTAAATAAACCATTAATTAATAAATGAAATAAACTGAGGTGATGCCAAACAATGCAACTGTGTGAAAATTTGTTTTTTGTAGTTGGTTGAAACAGACGAAAATGCAGAGAGTCATGTGGAAAGGATTTACTGCAGCCATCTGTTTCACCTGCATTGTCTCATTACCTACATGAAGACTCCTCCTTTTCAGGGTATGTACAAAAGCTCCAGTTTAAATTAGCACTTTTTTTTTGCAGCATAAGCTCATTTTACCCTCTCCACATTGAATCACATTGAAAGAGACATGACAGGTGATGTATGTATCACGTAACAGTGAGGCATGTTCGTGCAACCATTACTACAGTGGAAAAGCAATAAGTATTACATAATCTGAGTGTGTATTTGTAGCCTCAGGTATCCAGCATGCAATGTGCATACACCATACTGTCATCTGTGGCCTGCCCATCTCTACAATATTTTTCCACATTATCTCATAAATGGCACAAGTTCTGAAAAAAGTTATTGAACATAAAATGAGTGTTTTGATTGTCTCTATGATATTTTCTAACACATTTACCATTTGAAGAAGATTTGAGCAAGATATGATAAAAAATGTATATTGGTATTCATGTAAAATACCCATTATTCTTGTCCAATTTTAATGAAACTTGAAATTTCTTGACAGATTTTCGAAAAATACTCAAATATCAAATTTCATGAAAATCTGTCCAGTGGAAGCCAAGTTGTTCCCCATGGACAGATGGACTGACAGACATGACTCAGCTAACATTTGCTTTTCACATTTCTGTAACTGGGCCTAAAATGATGACATTATGCCATGGTGCTGTTTAGAGGATACAGAGGTCAAAGCTTCAGGCCCTGGTATAACTTGCAGATGCATGTTCCCCATCATTCTATGGCTCCCTCACTGCCTCAGAAAGAGTACCTGATATCCATTTAGTAACAACTAGTTGGAGAGCTGGGGGTTATTTTGCACTTTGCAACAAAATACTTTGCCATCTGTGATTCAGTATTAAGAAAAGTAAAGCTGCTGCTCTTACTACTACATTGATGGTAGTGGTGTTGACAGTGTTAATAATTTATTCTTAAGCTCTGTTAGGAACCTGCACAAGGCTTTCCTGCCTCCTGTTAGACGTCTTAAATTTTTAAGAATAAGTTAAACAATGTGTTACAGGTGGTAAGAAGTGCCCAAAATGTGGGCAACAAATTTACCATGACAAGTGGCGTGTAAGTGAAAAGCTTGCAGAAGAGCGATGGGCTCATCAGCAGGCAAGGGAGCGAGAACTGAAAGAAGTGGCTGAGTTTCTTGAATAGAAGACGACATTACCTTCTTGGTTTCCTGAAACTTGAAGATGGGACCGGCAGGTTGTCCCAAAAACGTCGATAAGGAATTACCACTACTCACTGCATAATAGCCCAGAAGAGTGCAGTTCTTGCCATTGCCGTTTTGCTTACTGAACAAAGTACAAATGATGCTGCACCAGTGATAATATCATCATGTGGTGTCAGTACACGTTCATGCAGGTAACTTTGGTCACATATTATTTTATTACTTGGGAGAAGGGGAGACAAGATTTTGTTGACCAAGTTAATATCACAGCATTGGATTAATGTATTGCAGTACTGTTGATAATATCACAGTTATATAATCTTTTGTAATTACTTTTTATATTTTGACACTGCATTAACAGTTTTAAACGCGTGACTGCTTCGAATTTAGTTGTATATAAATCTTTTGAGAGAGATGTGAATTATATTTGCTTAACAGAAACAGTAAAATTTTGGTTGTCCAGAATTAAATTCAGCTCAACTTAAGCAGTAATTTTTGTATCTGAATGAAGATAATTTGAGTATGGCCATCTCAAACTGGGGACACTGCCAATGTATTTTTGCCTATCAAATTTGCTCTTAAAATAGCTTAATATGACTCTTACACAAACAGTGTAACTGTTACATGAAATACAAATAACTATTCTTTTGAATCAAAGGTGTTATCAAAGCAGGTCTGATTTTGTTTATGCAAACAATGTGCATGTAGGTAATTAATGAAATACAAGGGTAATAATTTATCTCCTTGAAATGTAAACTAGCATTAACCCTTACCCTGCTAACATGGAGAATATGGTGAGCTAATAATGCCAGCAGATAGCAGATGGGATTTAATTTGGTGTTTAAAGGGTTAATTAACAATGAAACCATAATTTTCTACATGGACATGCCAGTGAGGAATACACAACTGCAAAGAACATAAACAAGGACATCTTGCCACTTGTTTTTATATTAGCTTATAAGGTACTCTTCTAAAATTCCCACATACTTTAAACCTCTGTTCCTCTTAACACAGTAGAACATAATAAAATTCCAAGGATTCTGCCCATTCTAACATAGTAAAACTAATTGAAAACTGGACTGACCACAGCATGGTGTTTTAAATGGTACAAAGTGTTCAAATTAATTTTCTTTACTGTACTTGCAATATTCATTCAATTCATTATTTTGAATTATTCAATAAAAAACACTTTGTGTCTTATGGAAGGGAATTAACTCAAGCATTGCTGCGTGCTTGCGACGATAGCCCCACAGGAAATGGTCAATGAGGACTGAGTTGACAGTAAGATCTGAATGACCTTCAGATTTCAGTAGCTTTCGAGTTTCATCTGCAATCATTTCCACAGCCTGAATTGAACAGCCACGAATTTCAACTTCACATTCACTTCCATTCTCAAGAAGGTTGTCTGCAACAGACGCAAATAACAGCCGTTTATTGGTTGGGTGATAACTCCATGTGGTAAGTGGGAATCACTGTCTTTAGGGTCTGTTATTGCTTACCAGATTTTAGTAAGTCCATCAGCTCATCACTATATTTTAGTGCTCCGTAGTGAACCAGAACTTGTGGAATTCTGTAAACAGGACAAACATAAAACTATGACAAAGTAACAAAATATGCATGAAGGTCTTCAAGCATAACATTTCATTGTGTGTAATGAAGCAGTAAAGGATTTGGAGGAAGGTTTCAAAAAAAGACTGTTTGCATTGATAATGAAGATTCTAAATTTCAAGCTACATCATCTTACCTGTAGTCAGCAAACATAGTTATGGTGTCAATATCATTAAACTGACCCAAACCTTGACCACGAAAACATGTCCAGATATCACCAACCAGTATCTGTGCCCGTTTATACATTGCAACTGTAATACAAACACACACATGCTTATCACTGTTGTACCTGGTAATTAACCCATGGGCATGTCATTTTGTATATCTATATGGGAAAGCAGCTGTATTTCGTACTGGAAGAGTGAGAACCAGAAGCAAAGAGGTCACATGGGAGACCTAGGCTTAAACAGGAGGATAATATTAAAATTGATTTTAAGATGCAAAATTTTACCAACCTGCTGTGAAGCCTCATTCCATAAGCAGAGGAAATTAGCAGGGATCATCAGTGTGGGTTTCAATGTAACAGATCAACTGCTGCTACATTTGTCAAATATTTCAGAAAAAATGGGCAGACAATGACACACTGCATCAGCTATTTATCAACTTCAAGAAAGCCTATGATTCAGTTAGGAGGAAGGTCTTGTATAATATTCTCATTTAGTTTGGTATCCCCATGAATCTAGTAAGCCCAATAAGAATTAGTTTAAAGGAATCCCATAGCAGAGTGTGGGTAGGCAAGCATTTTTCTGACCATTTCCTATTAAGAATGGTCTGAAACAAGGAGTTGCTTTGTCTCCATTGCTTTTCAACTTTGCTGTAGCGTATGCCATTAGGAGGGTTCAGGTAAACCAGGAGGGCTTTAAATTAAATGGTACACATCAGCTTCTAGTTTATGCTGATGACAATACATTGGGTGGAAGCATGCAAACTATAAAGAAAAATATAGTTGCTTTAGTGGTTACTAGCAGGGAGACTGGTCTAGCAGTAAATGCTGAGAAAACTAAGTAAATGATCACGTCTCAAGATCAGAATGCAGGACAAAATCACAATATAAAGGTTTATAATAAATCCTTTGAAAGGATGGAACAGTTAAAATATTTGGTAACAACCCTAATGAATCAAAATTCCATTCAGGAGGAAATTAAGAGCAGATTGAAGGCAGGGAATGCCTCCTACTGTTCAGTCCAGGATCTTTTGTCTTCCAGTTTGTTATCCAAACATAAAAAGATTACAATATACAGAACTATAATTTTGCTTGTTGTTTTGTATGGGCATGAAACTTGGATGCTCATATTGAGGGAGGAATGTAGGCTGAGGGTGTTTGAGAATAGGATTCTGAAGAGGATATTTGGGCCTAAGAGAGAGAGAGAGACGTGGTAACAGGGAGTGGGGTAAAACTACATAATGAAGAGCTGACTGATCTGTACTCACCAAATATTATTTGAGTGATTGAATCAAGAATGGGATGGGTGAGGCATGTATTGGGGGCGAGAAGTGCATACAGGGTTTTGGTGGGGAAATCTGGGGGAAAGAGACCACTTGGAGAACCCAGACATAGATGGGAGGATAATATTAAAATGGATCTTGAGGAAGTGTGCTGGGGGCATGGACTGGATTGATCTGGCTCAGGATACAGACAGGTGGCGGGCTCTTATAAAAGCGGTAATGAACCTTTGGGTTCCATAAAATGCTGGGAATTTCATGACTAGCTGAGAACTGGTTAGCTTCTCAAGAAAGACTCAGCTCCATGGAGTTAGTTGGTTGGTTGGTTGGTTAGTTAGTTATAGGGTGTGCAGTGAATTCATCTGGCCACATGCTGGGACCATTGGTAGGGTCATGTAAAGACAATAATGATCCTTTGGGTTCCATAAAGAGCAGGGAATATCCTGTAACATGTAAGTTCTTGATAATGGTTGCACATAATGAAAACTCACTCACATTTTCCAGGACTTTTTTATCATAACACCATATTTAACAAAAAACACGAAGTTTCAAAAAAGTCCTGGTAAACGTGATTTTGGATATGGAATTTCTTGAACAGCTGATCAGCTATTAGCTTATCAAGGAGCCTGTTTTATGCAGTAAGTTACTAACTTCATGATGCATTGTCCTAGGAGGTCATGTATGGACACCAGAATTTCATTACTATAGTGACGAAGGACCCAATTATGAGCGTATTCATTGCAGTCTTCACCTTCATGCTGTGTTCCTTGAAGATCCATTTTTATGTTATTCTCTCATCTATGCCAAGATCTCCTACATAATATTGGTGTTTACAGATCAATATTTTATATGCATTTCTCATCTCCACCAGTATGTTCCATGTTCCATACATCTCATACGTTTTGGTTGAATAACCCCAGTAACTCCACCAGTGAAGGATAATAATACCATGGATACTACGGAAATGAAGTATGATACTACAGTTGTGTGTGTAGTGGGGGAACTTTATTCCAACCAAAAGATGGAAACAGCAGGCACCCACACATCACGCCACATGAAACAGCCCATAAAACCATCATTACAAGGCTGACTGCTGAGAGAAATCCAAATCTCACACCAGCATAAGACTGATTGTAATGATGCAAGTACGACTGTACATGGGTCTGATGGTAAAATTTTGGTGAAAATATAATGCTGTAAAATGGCAGATTATTCAGTGACTGCTGTACAAAAGTTGCTTTCATAAACACCATTTTGGTTCTAATGACATCTTTTTTGTGTGTTGACCTACAGAAGAGAATACCCAAAAGCCATATATAAATTGTATAATCTATCTTATATCACGCACTTGGTTTATGGTGAGTGAAGTACCTTCATGTTTTGTTGCCTTTGTTGCTAGGTTGCCACAAACAGATGGCAGTAATCCAATAGATGCAGGTAACACTTACTTTGTGTTTGTGGTTACCAGATTACATTAAAAAATACAGTTTCAGTGACTGAGAGGTAATGATAACATCAATGTTTATGTGTAGTGAATCTCAAAGCTTGGGTTTAATTGGATTGTTGTTGTTGCCTGTCACAGCTGTTTGGAATGTAATATGAGCAGACATTTTTAAAAAATATAATGAAAGAGTTATTGAACTCTAAAGTTAAATACATTTATTGGTTTCATAAAGAGTGTTACTATCAACTATCAGTTATTATCATTAATATATAGGGTATCAATATATGTACTGCCCATCCCAAATTTCATCTTTCAAAATGCAGAAAATCAGATTAATTATCTCTTTATCCTACAGCCTACTAATTAACAGAACATTTCATTCCAGTATTTCCAAGTTATTTTTCACAGTTCTATGTGAATTGACTTGATATGTAATGCACTTACATGACAAAGTTGTGCTTAAAATGTTAACGTTTATGTTCATGATATGCATTATCAATGAAGAGTTCTGTCATATTATGGAGAATTTACAAAAAAAAATACAATAAAAAATTGCTGAAAACTGAAGTTGTGTGATTTTTTATTTCTGAGACATGTTTCACTTTTTCCCTCAAAAATGTTGGGTTTCAGCTATTTTTACTAGAAAATAATAATTTAATAACTAGTATGGTAATGATTGCAACAATCATCATGAATGACGAAATGCCTGATAAAAGACAAGTTGGCTTAGTGCATGAGAATTATGTTAGCTCCATCATATGATGGGTTCATGTGTGGTATAATTAAGAAATACAACACACAGAATTATACCTCAAAAATAAAAATAATCCCTTTTACAGGAAAATAACCTCTAAGAGTGAAAACTCCTAGGATCATAAAACTCCTGCACTAAACTATGAGCTGTAGTGCTTGTATGTTAATGTACAACTGCACAGATTTCAGCAGTTCTCTGGACTGTAAGAACCATATTACTAGGGACACTGTGAAGGCAGACATTCCTCAAATCCTATGCAATAATATCTGTACTTTGGTTTTTGTATGGGTCTGAATGTTGGGTGACAAACTGGATATGAGAAGAATGGAAGTCACAGAAATGTGATTCATTGTTGGTAGCAGATATAAGATATTAGAGGATAAGTGGCTATAAAAGATATCAATAAAATAACAGAATAATAAACATGAATGATTAGAACATCTTAAAAAAATGGAATAATTCCCTAACGTGATCAAGCCAATAGCTTAAACCCCTTGCAGATATTTTTAAATGTCAGCCTGTTATTAATGTTAAATAGCAGAAAGCCTTCACTATTGCAGTATGGTTCCAGAATATCTCTGCTGGTTCACATAAATAAATAAATTGCATTTGAATAATGGTTGACCAACTAGATGACACTTGCTTTATTATATATTGCTCAACATGTTTCAGACGTTAATACGTCCATCTTCAGGAGCTAGCGAGTACTTGTTGTGTTGTGTAGGCTG
>Ga0131853_10009614_pt1 | contig 17696 bp, 13 predicted proteins | sample TergutLab28metaG_FD_92764 | JGI IMG/M metagenome (GOLD analysis project Ga0131853, IMG submission 92764) | Labiotermes labralis P1 segment gut microbial communities from Petit-Saut dam, French Guiana - Lab288 P1 (version 2) (version 2) | ecosystem: Host-associated > Arthropoda: Insects >... | reverse complement strand
TTTTTCTTTTTTTTTTATTTTTTTTTTTTTTTTTTTTTTTTTTTTGTGTGGGTGGGGGGGGGGGGGGGGGGGGGTTTGAGGCCTGCTGAGAACCCCCCCCACATGTGCTTCTCTTAGGACCCACCTATCCACCTAGCTGAAGGGTTCTGAGGGCTCTTTCTCTAGGCACAAGGCAGCCCAGATTTGCAGTTGACCACTCACCTCCATCTAGTGAGGTTAAGAAAGTGTAGAATTTTCAATCAGCACAGGGGCAACTTTCCCTTTATGAGTTCTGAACTTTTCCCAGGGGTGTAGCTCAGTACTCCACTCCCATGCGATATGTAGCTGTGTCCATGGATAAACAGATTCTGAAGTTTCAAAGTAATGTGGTTTTGTTATCTTCAAAGGTTGAAATGTCTGTGAAGAACTACATTGCCTTGAAACATCAGAATCCCATTACCAGTGGCTGCAGCCTCATACCCCTGAAGAAGGGAATATCTTCAACTTCTCCTTCAGTTTATACAAAGGCGGATCACATGCAGCACTAAAACTAGGAAACAAATCATTTACCAAGTTAAGCAACGTACGTATGAAGCAAAACTGTGGCACTTTCATGTAATGTTTATACCTCCTCAGCTAACCTAAAAACCTAATACCATTTCAATCGAAGAGGGAGCTTTTTTGGTAATTTAATGTGGCTGGAAACAATACAAACCACTTTAGTTTTCATATAAACTGCCCAAAATATTTGCCCAATTTCAACAAAATCTGGATTTGCTCGACAGATTTTCACGAAAGTCACACTGATACAAGTGGACGCTCAAGATGGACAAAGCTAATAGGCACTTTCCACACCTGAGAGGGAGTATCACGCATAAGACTAAACTAAGTAAACAAAACACTTAGAAAATGGGGGTGGTGGGGACAGGGGGCAGCAGCCAAAAGTAATAATACCGCAAAGGTGTAGGGATAACTGTCATTAGCCATAACGTACTGGGGACTTCCACAGTCAGCCAGCTGTGCCACTGTTTCCCAAACTCTTTTGCTTGCAGACTCCTTTTGGTGCAGAAAAATAACCACAGATTCTCACATCCTTGCTCATGTGCATACAGAGTGACCGGATGACAAATATCAAGAATTAAATATTAATATCTAATAACTGATTTTTGATACCTATGAATACATACTAGCAGCATACATAACAATGTATTGCATGACATGATCTTAATTAAACTGATTAACAATCATGTGAAATAAACACATCTCCAATTAAAGAAGTTCTGAGATTATTTTAAACAAAATATTATTAATTTTATTAGAAAATAAGGAAACTTCAAAGTAGCCATTACAGAAATGTATCCTTGGATCCCCTGGGAAATGTTTGTGGATCCCTTGGTATTCAAATAGCATACTTTTGGGATGTTGTGCCATATCTACCACACTGAATGGCGTCACATCCCACAAGACCGGTATTAATCCTTGCTGTGAGAACCACGTATCTCACACAACCATGATGTCACGGATGATCAAGATCATACATAAAAATGTAAAAAAATATTATACTTGTTACACAAATAATCCCACCATAATAATCATAACATGGTTCTTCAGTAGTTACCTTGGAAACCAGACTTGCCCTGTATGCTGCTAAAGCCTTCAGATAGTCCTTCTTAGCAGCTTCTGTCTTCTTCTTGTAAACCTAAAAGCAAACACAGTCTTACAATAACTTCAAAATAGAGCACCAGTCTCTAAAATTAGAAATGCTTCACAGCTTTAGTGATTATAATACGGAAATAATCTCGACATCAATCACCAGTATCTACACAGCATGACTAAGTAAGTGACTTTTAATGAAATCATTCCCTTTCTTTGTCTCGGTTACAAAACTACATTAGAGTTTTATGCAGACTGACTGCTTTCTCTCAAATTCAACTTCATTCACATTTATGTTCTCTATATATTCTTTGCCTTTGCTTCATTTTTGCAACCTTTTATTTCCTTTCCTTCATTTCCCACTCCAGGACTGGAAATGCCTTTCCTTTATTACCATTTGAATAAGAAATGACTTCAAATAGATTACCATTCCAAGCCCCATACCCCTGCCTCTTTCATTCTTTGCCAGCCTGCTTCCTTGTATTACCTATTTTCATATTTCTCTGTCTCTCTGAGGAATGGGCATGCACTGAAGATGTACCCTGCTGAATGTTTGATCATTCTGCAGTCAGGCTTTTGCTAAGCGCACAATTTCTGATGTTGTACCATATTCTCAAAACAGTGCTTTCGTTTGCTTTTAAGATCTAAAATAAAAAGTACATAAGACGAAATTATTGTATTTTGTGTTGGTTAGTAAAACTGTCGACAGCGATTTTAAAAAATCCCAAATCTCTACATTCTGCAAATTTCACTCTCATTTCCTCCTTCAAGAATAATTGTGGAGAACAAAAAACAGAGTCCCAAGAAGGCAACACCCTATTCGAACCATGTCAGTTACTTTTGTAGCAAAACTGTAAATTATAATTTTCATACAGGACGTGACTATCACATCAAACATAACACAGCTCGGAAAGTGCACAGCAAAGCACAAACATCTGTGTACAAGAAAACACGATGATCCAAGCACTTCAGCCTAACAGACTTTGATTAACCTTTGAAAAGCAACACCAACACTACATGTTAAAGCTTGACAGTTCAGAAATGAGTGCAGCTGCATTTCCATCGGGTACCCTGGCCAAAGTTGCTGAGTTACATAATTAGCCAAAAGTTAACACCGACATCATACTGATAGTTACGCTATAACTAAAAACATGTGTTGTATGAGCAAGATAAACAGGATATAAAATATTTTTCGTAACGATTTCAGATCTAATCAGTACAGGATATAATGTTTATTTACTGCAGTTTGGTTTCCACCGGCTGGCAGTGGGCGGTAAACCAAACATGTAAATGTTTTGCTAAGATGGGTACAACAATGAAGATGCAGTGGTCAGGGCATGTGACAAGCACGGCAAACATCGGAAATGTGCATATGATTTTAATTGAGCAATCCGTACGGAAGAAAGCACAAGACAGACCGAGGCGGCGACGGCCAGACGACTTAAAACTCCTATCTCAGAGAAATAAGACATTAACTTACCTCACGCGGGCTTTTGTTAGCACGGCAATGCACCGTCGGGGTTCCTTACAATCAGGACATTTCTTGAAAAAGGAAGTAACAAAATTTTTTTTTCCAAGGAAAGTCCTATACTAGGAAATTCGTAATAAACGCGGTAACTACCATTTCGACAGGGTTCGAACAGAGTCTCTCTATAAATAAGGACACACAAATGACGGGGAACAAATATAAGATTAATGCTCCAGGAATCCAGTTTCAGGATTTTTTCTATGCGTTTCTTCTATGCTGCCTTCAGTTTGGTCAAAAAGTAAGTCGTGTTTTCATACAACAGCATAATTCTAACAATTGACAACGTAAATATTTGCATTAGACTATAATTACATCAGATTCTATTGACACATATTTATTCATTAGACATGTGAGCGATCGTAACTACTTTTATTCCCTTGGAATTCAAGACACACATACTACATGACAGACAGAGTGGGGCTCATTTCATTAGTCACAACACTGCGCGTCGCCGTCACAAGCAATATTCATGTCTGGCTGCGAGGAAAGAGAGAGCTATCCATTCAAACTGTCAACTGCTTACAGCAAGTGTTCTGTCGGAGTTGTACTAACTGCAAATTATTATCAATGCATTCATAACGGCACCGATCCATCACAACTGGTGAGTACGGGCGGGGGGGGGGGGGGGGCAACAAAAGGCGACGTTAAGATTGATGAATGAATGTTTAGAAACCCGAACTGTAGTATAGACGGACAGACGTGCTGTCAAATTAATGACACTATTTCATACAAGGCATTCCAGTATTCAACGGGTAGTCGTAACTCCGCGGGTTTGTAAGGGAGGGGAAAACTGCGTTCTACTAGCCACATACTGACGCTTCCACAAATGTTGGTTGTCCAAAGTAGCAATAAAAAAACGCGGTATCTGTGTCTACAACATTACACATTAAACATCAAACACATTGCGTCTGCAGCATTACGCATTAAACGTCTAATGTCTACAACATAACACAGTAAAAGTCAAACACAATGTGCGTACGACTTTCTGTAAGCATTATATATTTCTGATTCAGTCAGTACTGTTAGGAATACACAAGTTACGCAGACTCGGCATTAAGGCGCTTTCATACGAACAACTTTTAAATAAGTTTAGTAACGACTAGAAGGTAAATAAATAATTATCTAAAACAAATAAATTAGGATTCACAAATACATAAAACTGGCGACACTAACGTAACATTAATTACGTTATTTTCCAATCAAAATCAAAGGCACTGAAAGAAAAGGAGTAACAAAAATTTCGAGTTACGCCAACATTCATCGGGAAGCAACCAATGTGAGGGTCAGGGAGCACCTGTAGTGAGTAGCGCCGTGAGCATCGACAAAACGTACAACAGACCTAACTACCCGACTCATTGCAGCAGAGTTCTTCCTAACAAGCCAACAGTTCCCCAGGTACTCAAGAGTCTCCCCGCATATCATGTAACCCGCAGGCTCATTACCGCATTCACAAGCGCCCACCACTTGTCAATCTCCTCCGCCAGATCGAACACCCACGAACGAATATTTTATATACTGGCGTTAGTGCGTGTATATATATATATATATGTGTGTGCGCGCGCGCGCGCGCGCGCGCGTGTATATATAAAAAAAAGATAATGAAAGGGGCAGGACCGCAGATACGGCCTCCTAGTTACGTCTTCAGTTTATGCACTTGTGCAAATGATGCTTCAGCGATGAGAACCAATAAAACCGTAGGTGCGTTACAACAAGGTCCACTTAGTGCTGTATCCATGCACTAACTGCCACCTCTGTGCGCAACATTACACTGCAGATATGCACACACAAGATTAATGCTGACAGCCCCAGTTTAACTAAGAAGGCATACATACCATCATGAGACATTCCGCGCACTCTAATACGACTCGCTAGTAAATTATCTCTCCTTTCCTCTTTGCACCCAAGGTTCTCACATGTTCAGCACACGTTCATTGGATGAAACCTTACAAACTGTGTTACGTTGCGCCTACTGATGAAACATAAACTGCCGGCTCGCAGCGACTTGGAAAATTATCGTATACTGAACCTCCGGGACAGGAGATAATGCGTTAATATTAGGAGATCCATCGAGTCCTAACCGCATTTGTAAGAACTGTAGTCCCGAATTACAGAAACAAAGGTAAAGTTGTACTCAGGAGGAGCAAAACATGTATTCCAAATGCCATCTTCCCACATTTGAGGTCCCCTGTACCTTTTACTTTGATTTAACCTTTAACCCGCTAACGTGGAAAATATGGTGAGCTCCTAATAATGCCAACAGATGGCAGATGCGGTTTAACTCGGCGTTTAAAGGGTTAATGCCGAAACAATTGAATTTCTCGAACCACGGTCGTGTTGCACGTAGCCTAATACCACAGCTGGTGATATAAGGAATTAACAAACGAAAACTGTCCGCAAGGGGTAGTATTGTAATACGGGGGATGAACTTGAGAATGACAGCGCATCATCATAAAGAAACTCAGGGCCGCTGACTGTTGGTGCCTGACTGCGACTGTGTGTGACACTGAAAGTACAGAGACAGGAATGTAGCGCTGTTGTCAAATGTCCACTTCAGTATCACACTGCGCTAGGTGCAGTAAAAGTACAGCTAGTGAAATCGTATTAATGCAACAGAACATACCATTGGCAAAGCGCGTGGCTACTGCATCACCGTAGGACCAGTGTTGTTTGAGGCGGACATCTCTGACGGACCATCAATTCCCGACAGCACGTAGTACAGTATGGTACAAAATGTTCCACGTTTTACTGAACATGGCGATTAACATTCGAGTTCAATAAAAACAGTGAAGTTCTCGTTGGAATTTTCAAGAAAGCTGCTGTACTACAGAACATATCAGCACTTCATACATAAAAGAGGCTTAGACAGTTTGTGAACGAATTAGACACATCGAATTCACCAGCTACAAGGAAGAATGGTATTCGTATCCATATAAGGTAAGACACACGAGGGAACAGCATATCGGCCTAGAGGGGGTATGAATTTCCACGAAAATAATTCACCATAAACTTAATTAATAGTGATACATGACTGGGGACCTTGAAGTGACTTTATTAGCTCCGTCTTAATTGTGAATTATGTTGTGATTTCAACTACAAGACGTGATCTAAGTGAACACACAGCGACTGGCATTCCGTTTAATGTTATCAACACAACTCTAGTCGTAAAGAACTAACGTTCTCACACTTTATAGCCAACTACAACTACTCATTTCTTTTAAATAAAAAATAAAAATTGTATACTGTATCGCCACCAACTGCACATCTCTGCACTTCACCAGCAACATCATATTTGACGGTACTGAAATACACAGTGGCTGTGTATATATCCATCAATTAGAAGTGTCTTCCCTACAGATCTTCATCAAAGTCGGCAAATGCACCTTGAGGAACGTAAGGCCCATCTTTTATCACGCAGAGATTACACGGTAAGATGACATACACAGGATGGATGGAGCTAACACTTGTAGAATTTAATATCTGCATTCAAGTTCACTGCACATTCACTTTATAAATAATGATATTACATTTACAGAACCGTACCTCCGTTCCCCTACTCCTGGCGCGGTATTTAATTATTTGAACAGAAAGCGCCTTTACCTCTCACATTCTGCCAGGACTTGGACTAAAATAACTAATTCAAAGGAGCACAGTCAGTCCTGACCGCCTAACAATTCATCCTCCAGTAAATAAATTCCTCGCATTTTGTGGAACCCGTAGGTTCAACACAGTGTTCACAAGAGTCCGCCACCTATCCCAATGCTGGATCAGACACACCCTTCCCGAATGCCCCATTTAAACCGAAAGGAGCCAAAACTAATATGCCCGAAAATTTATAATGCAGAACGTAGTGTCACAGTTAAATTAAAAGAAAGTGGTTTCGCAGAAGGAACAGCAGCAGGCCAGGCAGTCACACATGACGTCACACTATGCGTTAAAAACTGCCTGCACTCTGTGCAACGAGAACACACGAATTATGTTTGAGGCACAAATGACGAGGTGGATTCGTGAGAAAACATTTTTAGATTATTAGACACCGTTCTTCATTTGTACTTGCAGATGAAACAGGACCACCCGGATAATATTTAGAATATTTAGAAGTACCGTACACTTCGCCAGCAACACTTGTCACACTGAGAGCATATCAGAGCACTACGATGTTGACGTCAGAGAAGGGTTCATAATGTTGCTTTCCGTTATCAGTTTACACGCTACCATACGGCACTTTAAAATCTAACATCAGCAATCATTCTGTGGTTAATTCCAATAGGTTTCACGAATTTATGAATCAAAATTAACTAATACCACCATAGGACGTGGGATTTTCAGCCGTAAATTCCTGACACTTAAAAGTATTCTTGATTTCAAACTTTCACCGTGTTCTAAAGTACATTACGAAATATATACCCATACACTAGTGGGAAAAAAGTGCTGAAATTCGTTGTGCAATAACTTCTTTCTGATCTTCGTTCTAGCTGTGAGTTGTCCGTTTCCCCTACAGCTACGTGTTGCTGTTTCTGGGCGGAAACAGGGCATTCAGTTACAGCGTTATCCTACAGACGGCACAGTTTCGCACACACACAGCTGTCACATGAGTATGCGAATAGCCACGAGTTTCGGGGGAAACAGTGTGACCGTGAACAATATACACACATAATCCATCACAAACTACACCTTGATCCATCCACCAACCCACTCCTTCATCAATACACACACACAATTTAAATTCAAGCAGAAGCATAAGGTTTGCAACGTGCAGGAACTTACAAAGGTAAACGCGTCCTCTATTCTGATGCGAAGTGGTATATGGCAATCATTAATTAGGTGTGGAAACAATCATACAAATTTAATTTTGTCTATATGAGGAGAAGGAAGGCTAAATGGATTGGCCATATCTTACATACGAACTGCCTTCAAAAACATGTTATTGAAGGATAGAGGGAAGGACAGAAGTGACGGGAAGACGAGGAAGAAGACGTATACAGTTAATGGATAATTTTGAGGAAAAGATAGGATACTTCAAATTGAAAGAGGAAGCACTAGATCGTACTCCAAGGAGAACTCGCTTCGGAAGAAGCTACGGACCTGTCGTAAAACAGACTATAAAATTAATGAATAATAAGATATCGATCATCGATCATAGGGGTAGATATAGAAATGCGCTTCAAAGTACAATGAAAGTCAGTATTGTCCAGATCGTTGAAAATTTAAAATCAGGTAATTTCAGTAAGGACTCTCAGTACGTCAGCTTATCAAAATTCTTTTAACGTGACAGAAAAACTTGAGAATGGAACAGGCGTTCGTGCAATGCGCCTAAAATCCCGGCCTGGACTCACATAAAACACATTTTGTATATTTAATTATCGTTTATTTAATAATGCTGTCGGCAGCGTGGAGTGGTACAGTTATCAGTGAATAATAAATCGGTAAGAATGGGGAATGCAGCTGCCACATATGAAGTACTATCCCTAAATTTTCTTGGAGGAAAGGAGGAAAATTACGAAAAATCTCAGACTGGCTGCTTCCTGGGAGGGCATATGAAAAATAAGAAGGTGCTATTTGCTCAACCACGACTTTAGGTGACATATTTCTGTATCCTCGGTAATATGCACAGCATAAACTATAACGGCCTTGTACATTTCTGTATCCTCGGTAATATGCACAGCATAAACTACGACTGCCTCGTACATTTCTGTATCCTCGGTAATATGCACAGCATAAACTATGACGGCCTTGTACATTTCTGTATCCTCGGTAATATGCACAGCATAAACTATGACTGCCTTGTACATTTCTGTATCCTCGGTAATATGCACAGCATAAACCATGACTGCCTTGTACATTTCTGTATCCTCGGTAATATGCACAGCATAAACTATGACGGCCTTGAACATTTCTGTATCCTCGGTAAAATGCACAGCATAAACTATGACGCCCTTGTACATTTCTGTATCCTGGGTAATGTGCACAGCATAAACTATGACGGCATTGTACATTTCTCTATCCTCGGTAAAATGCACAGCATAAACTATGACTGCCTTGTACATTTCTGTATCCTGGGTAATATGCACAGCATAAACTATGACGCCCTTGTACATTTCTTTATCCTCGGTAATATGCACAGCATAAACTATGAAGCCCTTGTACATTTCTGTACCCTCGGTAATAGGCACAGCATAAACTATGACGGCCTTGTACAAACTATCTTGAAAATGACAGAAATACAGAACTTACGTTCTTGTGCTCGGCGTCGAGGGCGTCCCACATCGAAGCAACAATCTTGGACACCTCACCGAAACTGGCGTTCGGGTTCTGACCCTTGATGGCAGCCTGGGTGTCACGGAAGAAGAGAGCGTATGCAGACACTGGTCTGGAAAACATAAAAACATGCTCTACATGTACCACATTACTCCTCATTTCCATAATTCAGTCCCATGGTATCAATATAGTAGACATACAAGTACATGTATGATGTATGAAAGTTTCTACTTTAACAACTCGGTCTTTTCCTTGTACTATGAATTTGTATTCAACATGATTTTAACAGCTGACTAAATCAGAAGATTGTACGCGCCATTCAGCTAACAGTAATCTATCCATTTTTCCCCCAAAACGAAAAGACAGTAGTGACAAACAAGAAATTACATTCGCTCTTATGTCTCGTGCCATGAGATGTGACATCTGTCTGTGCGTGCGGGAGAACACGAAGGAAAGCAGTAAGGTGTGTGTGTGTGTGTGTGTGTGTGTAAAGTGGTGGTGGTGGTGGTTGGGGGGATTGGTAAACTGTATATTGTTCAGGAAATACTGTCCCTTCATGAAGAGAATGCGGTCGATCACCACAGCATGGGCAGTCCCTTAACACTCGCGACAATGGTCGGTGGAAAAACATATTTATAGACACTGTCAGAAACAAGAGTCTCTATCACTGCGTGGCCTTTGTCTCACCGGTCGCCATTTGTCAGGTGTTTCGTTTATAACCAGCCTAAAGTCACATTTATTCACCGCCCTAACCACACAGAACTCTACAGACAAGTAACTGTATTTTCTCACACGCACAAAACACGACTGCACTGCAGCCCAATGTGTTTTTAAATGTAATACAAAGGTTAATGGCCACAGACAAGGGAGGGCTGAAGCCTGCAACACGAATCCCACTCCAACCCAGCCACACCGAATCTCCTACACACATCGAACCAAGAACAAAACGACCAATGTCGTAATTCAACAGAATAGTCGCAAGCTCCTGATGATGGATATATTAATGTCCGAAACATGTTGAGTACATAAGAAGTGACATAAAATAACAAGTGACATGAAGTTGGTCTTTTTATTCTTCAGCTGTTACTCTGATGCACGCACGGTCCAATAAGGCAGGAGTATTGGTTAACAGTGAATTAAAAAAATGTCGACGAAAGTGGTCGTGGAATAATCTGACACGTGTACCGAAATTCGCCTGGAGGTACTGACGAAAACCACGGAACACGTCCGTCACATTATTCGGGTGTCGTGGCCGAGATTCGAACCAGACACCTTCCAAATGCAAAGTACCACTTCAGCCAAACTGGGGGGTCGCACATGTATTAAATTCAAGTCTACCTACACACGAAACGCTTCCTTAGTAACAAAGTGTTGCATTTCTGCAGAATGTATTTTATATTCTCGACTTCCCTGAGTCAAGGTAAAAGGAACCAGTAAGAAATTGGAATATATCGTTCACTACTAGCCTCAAATGAATAACATCGTGTAAAATATTCAATTCAGAGCGAACACCATTCTTGAAACGAAACCTGTAGTGTCATAAATCTACAACCGCCTAAAAATGTCGGCAATTCTTCCTAGTTTAAAGGCAATAAAAGTAAGAGGAAGACCTCCCAGTCGACACCAATTCGCGTACTGCCTACAAAATTCCAGTCTCTAAACATTACTCTAGTTGCTCTCACTCCTAGATATGTTTTCCATCCATGGATGTATGCAATTCACGTTGTAATTCGATATATATATATATATATATATATATATATATATATATATATATAACAGTATATTTAAGATCTATGGCCTTCACTGCTTTGCACAGTTGTGATGGATGCTTCAAGCAATGAGGACAGACATCCTCTGGAATCAAATTATCCGTGTTTTCTCTCCACTCGCAGGATGGCGCAGAGAAGCTGTGAGGCGCAGGTAATGTGGAGGGGGAATGTTATATGGAAACAGAAGCTCCTACCGTTGTCGAACGCTGCCGAGAGAGATGGGAAGATGGAAGAGAGAGTTACAGAATGGTTCTTTCTGTATAATCAATAAAACATGGCCCATTTGAATCGCAGTATTCGTCCGTCAACCAAACACCATCTCTGATATCCCTCTCCCTCTCGATATGTCCTTCTCTCTTTCTCTTTAGCTATGCCAGCCGCCAATGCCCACCCTTGTAAATATGCTATGACGAAAATTGGAAATTCATGTATCCGAATACACAGCAAGGAAGGACGAAAAAAGCAGTATGTCCATGGATATTGAAATGAGGCCTCAAAACGTTCAAACAGACGATGCCGGAGAGAGAACTGCGCTAGGAACAAGTTCGCTAAAACTAAAAGCAATTGTGTTTTCCCTTCCTTGTTTTCATTTCCCTTCTCAAAATTTTCCTTTCCCTTTCTGATTTGGTAACTCCACGGCATCTTCCACCTGATACTGCGGGTACAAGAATTTTCATTTTTGGGGGAAATTCTGTTGTTGCTGTAGACTGATATACTTCAGATGGGGGGCGCAGCAACTGAAGCTTGGGCCACTGTTGTCAGACTCACAACGCCAGAGGCATAGTCTACAAATGGCAGCAGCGATAATAAATAGTAATGAATAGAAACAACAGTGAATAGGATAACAATATATTAATATGGGCATGCACTTAAAAATTAATCACATCTCCTTCTTCAATTTCTTTTTACTCCCAACTGAGATAAACGTAAGCGAACTAGACAACGTAGGAAGAGAAGCGTTGCCATTAGCTGGGAAGTGGTGCCTGGGCCTGGAGGACTAACTCCTTCAATTCTCTTGCTACAGGGCCACACCTGAGTCTTCAGTTGTAGTAAGCTGAAGAGAAGTTGGATATGTGGAGACACATGTAGCACGCCTGTGCCTCACATATGTCTGTCACCAAACTTGTCCCATCTTAGAAACAGCTAAACCACTGTCAAGCACAAGTCTCTCTCAATGAAGCCGGTATCCGTTTATGACGACTGTCTGAATGAAATTAAAACCCACTTGATAGCTTTGTTAGAGAAAGGAACCCCAGCCAGAAATAAAATGAAGACGATTTTAATTAAACGCTATCACTGGCGGTAGGAGGCAATCGCATGAGAAGCGATGTAATCCCCCACTACCACCCGCAACAGAGCAGCTACTTCCCAGACGTTAATTACGTAATAATAAATAATTTATTTTAAGTTTTCAGTTAATTAAAACTTTTAAAGCAGTCATTAATCACTGCCGTAATTTGTGTCTCGTTTAAATGTGGACGAAATTTACAAACTCACATTTATGCTGCCTTTATACTGCACTACATAAAAGAGAGATTAGACCCAAGCAAAAGTCTCCGAATATCTTCCAACGCAGAGAGAAATTTAGACTTAAAACAGCTCCTCATTTATCTTCACTACGAAAATGATAGTTTTAATTTTGCGTCCTTATCGTCTGTGTTCTATCCTAAAAAAAAAATAAGCTGCTGTCCATACTTTCTACACAGCAGTGCAATGGATACGTCACTACGTGATGCGTTATGATATGAATGTCACGCCTGTAGTTACACGGGATTACGTTCTGTTTTGAAACATACTTTAATGGCTGGGAGTAAAGTACCTTCTGTTTTGACACCATCTGTATTATCATAGTAATTAACCAACTTGATGCACAAAATCTTGTTTTATAATAAGTTTATTAAATGCCTCTACAGGTTTCGAGCACTATGTGCTCATCATCAGGAGGTCAGAACTGTATATACAGCATCTGGTATCATCACACCTGTAGGTGGCCATTCGACCACATACAGGTGTGATTTTGACCTCCTGATGATGAGCACATAGTGCTTGAAACATGTAGAGGCATTTAATAAACTTATTATAAAACAAGATTTTGTGCATCAAGTTGGTTAATTAATAGGATTATACTGAGATGCACTGTCAGTAAAACATCAAACCATCTGTATTGCTCTTTCGATTTTGTGACGCTACTGGATGACCTCACGGCAAAGGTGGCCAGACTTTGGCACTCAGTGATCTACTTTCGCCGTCTACCATAGTACAAACTGTATTAATATTAGGTCAACTGGACAGAGAAATGCAAAATAATATAACGACATCAGACGTATAAAAGTGCAATTGTTTCATTTATTAAAGATTAACCCTTTCAAACAAAAACAACTTACCACAATCAAATGGTGCTTTTCATTAAACTTCCTACTGAAAATCTGATGCTTGACAGCGTATATCTTGCGACAACTTACTGAAAGAGGGATCATAACTACTTAGACACAAGTTCATCGGTTAGATGATTTCGGTATCTTCAATCAGTTATCATCATTCGGGAAAAGGCTTCCTCGAAGAGGTATGTTGATCCAAAAAGTGCTGTCAAACGAACAGCCATGATCGTGCTGAGGCGGTTAATACATTTTGATAGAGACCAAAAAGGGACGGCGATCGACCAAACAACTGGCAGCGATCGACTGTTTATTCACCTCTGTCTTAAGGAAACAAGACCATACTGGAAACTGAAATGGGAAGCACTAGATCGCACTCTGTAGAGAACTTGCTTTGGGAGAGGCTATGGTCCTGTCGTAAGACGGAGCACATGATGATACTCTGGCAGGATATATACCATCTGATAAACTGACAGTGGACAATAACGGGGCAGTTTGCCAAACACACGTATACATTCTTAGTATTGTTAAAAAAACCACATTACAGAACCCATATTACTACGACATATACAGTCCCTTAAGCAACGGAATCAGAATAACTAATTACCTCCATGGGCCATGGTCCTAGTAGGTCGTCAGGTAGACAAAATTTTCCTTGCAATATATGAAACCCCCAAGTTTCGTTACCGTGTTTACATCATCAACCAGTCGGAGAGGGTGCATACCTTCCCGTCCTATTTCTTTACATTAATTTCAATATTACCAGCCCATCAGTACCTAGGTCTTCCAATGGGTCTGCTTCCACCACGCTCTTCCGTCCAACTCCAGCATACGTACATTTTTCTCATTTGTCCCACATGTGACTTATGACGCACATGTAAGCAACGCGATAATTTAGATTGTACTACTTATTAACACATAAGTCAATTAATAACTATAATGACAGCAAAGAACGAATTCAAACGGGTTATCATTTCCACACCTCTCTCAAGCAGTTACGCTTAACCCCACACCCCCTTGTTTTCTAGCCGTTCACTTCAAAGGAATATTGGTAGTGGTAATCTTCAAGAACGAAAGGCTCTTTGGGCTGGTTGACCCAGACCTGAGGACCTCAAACGAAGTAGAACAATGGGCAGAATGCAAAACATCGCACCATCCAAGGGAATTCTTGTCGTGTCCTTAGCACAGCAAGTGACAATTCATGGTCTTCATACTATACCAAGCATACTGCATCACTTACCGCTACAATAAATATTACAGTTCCCAGATTATCAAGTGGAACTTGGCTCCCTGGGGATAGTTCCAGCTAGATATATCCGCCACGTAACATTAAGGCACGCCTCTCTAATATGTACAGTACGTCATTAACCTGCTTCATCACCTTTCTAAGACGTCTCACGATAAACACTCCGTATGTATTTCTTGTCCCCGCAGTCCGGCCACCGCATCTTCCTATATTTCAGTACTATAATGGTTACATCTTACCTCTACATATCACAAAATTCATCACTATGTAGATATCCTAGTTTTCTAGACAAATTCGTCCGTCTGATATGATGTATACCTTCGTGCAAATCTTGACATTGTAAGGATGCTCCCACAGGAACACACACACACACACACACACACACACACAAAGCATGCAAGACAGTGCGGATACAGGACAAGTTATTCGTTCCATGTGAGTGAAGACTAACTGTCGACCAACGTGGCAGGCGCATTACTGAAATGTATTCAGGAAGATGTATAAACAGGCGTTATGTAGTGAATCGGTAGTCAGATTTCAAAGAAATGTACTTACTTCTGGGGCTCATTTGGATCTCGTTTCTTCTTTTTCTTCTGAACCTTGGGCTTCTTCTGAATCTTAGCCAGACTGTTATCTGCCGGCTCTGGAGACGGTCGTTTCATTCCAACCATCTGCAAAACAAATGTTAACAGATATGTACGAGGTCCTGTGTTTGCTTGCACCAATATTTCAACACACATTTTACAGCAATGTACACAATTTGAATGCATTTCGGGCGATACAGACCCTTCACTTCGCAAACGGGCCAGGAAAATGTGAAAGCATTGGGATTTTACACAACAAATAGATCGCATGTCCCGTACATAAGCTTAACAGCAGCCAAATATAGCAGACTCAGCGCGTGATAGGGCCAACACAGTCCGCCTGCACAGTGACGATTAGACTACACGCACGACAATTTTGTAAGAGAAGTTGCTCCCTAATCACGGCGTTTAACTTCTTGTTCACCGGAATGACGTAAATGAACAATGTTTCCCAGACAGGCCATGGGTCGTAACTGGACACAAATAAAGCTAGGGACATCTTAAAGGTCGGAAATGTAATAATGGAAACAGAACTGTCGCTTCATAATTTAAAATCTGAAATGCATACAATAAATGCAATATCTAGACTTAGAGATTTTATATAACTTGACTAAATCAACTTTTATTGCATAACCTTCCAACATGCAAATAGTGCAATTCAGTTGAAGACCAACAAACACAAAACTCTACATACTCTAAGACGGAGCAACGTGCCTTATGTATAACTTCAAGTGCTAATAAATGCCAAACCAATACTGAAAATATTATACAACTGTATTCTTATAACAAAACCAACCAGATGCACTAACATCTCAAATTTGTTTATGGAATAGAGCTCTACATGTTTCGGGCAGTTTCTCTGTCCGTCATCAGGAGTCTAGCACTTTACACACAGCAATAGGTATAGGTCATACAGGTTATGCTGACTGCTGGTTAGCGGGATCAGGATGGAACATCTTGATCCCGCTAGCAAGCAGTCAGCAAAACCTGTTTGACATACACCTATTGCTGTGTGTAACGTGCTAGACTTCTGATGATGGACAGAGATACTGTCCGAAACATGTAGTGTCCTATTCCAAAAATAAATTTGAGATATTAGTGCATCTCGTTGGTTTTACTACAAGACTATATCACGATGCACGGCCCTCTGAATGTCAAACTATACAAGTGAAATCGAGTATAGCCAAGTTCTACAAATCAATGTGAATTATACATGTGGCAAGACTCCGAAGAGCATACACACCACATACATCTCCACACAAGGCAATAATAAAGTACTTCATATACGTCTACGAGAAGAAGCCCACGACAAAGAACTTCAACATGAATTACAATATAATCCCCACAAAATAATTTCCATTTTATCTGTATTCTTTTACCCTACTATCTTAAGTAATTTTATAATTAAATTTTATATTTTATATCCTAGCATATTCAAAATAATATATTTAAACGAGATCTCGTATTTGAAAACACTGTAAATTGTGTATCAGAAAATCGTTCAGGTCACAGCCTGAATATGGCTTTGGGAAGAAAGCCGAAACATGTAGCTGTCATGTTTTAATCATCTTTTAAACATTTATTTTATGCAATAAAAGTTGTGTTAGGCAGCCAAGTTATATACAGTCTCTAAATATTGAAAATACAACGCGGATGCCCTACCTGAAAATTGTGCTAACTAGACTTTTATAGAAAAAGAAATCACATCGCATGGTACAGAACAAACAACAAAGTAACTTACTAGGAAGATAAGACGTAAATTAAGAAGCCCAAATTAATTCAACTGAAGTAATATGTCAATACACTGCGACCCAAATCATGTTAAGTGTGAGCGCATACACATGCGCTGGACAGACGCGTTTCGCGGAGCGCACAATGAAACTTGAACTGGAAATACTTGAAAGCACTCTATCTGTGGTCACAATTTCCGCAGATAACCTTTCCATTGACAGATCTCACGGGACGCTGTGTCACTGAATATGCACGCTAAAAAGTAAGTTTGATGTAATAATAATAATAATAATACTTTAGGGGCACATTTTCTCAGCAAAGAAACACTGCAGTTCTGATCATTAATAATGCACCCGAGTTTATTTTTATTTTGTTCCCGCCGTGCAAATTAAACGCAAATAGCGTAAGGAAAGCTACATAAGCGAAGCAGTATTGCCATGCGCTATGGAGGAAATGCCCCCCCCCCCCCCCCCCCGCCCCCGCCGGGCCTTTAAACACACACAAAAAAACCTCTCCCCACCCCCTTTTTGTCCCCCTCCCCGCCTTTTTCGGGGGGGGTGTTTTTTTTTTTTT
>Ga0131853_10009613_pt1 | contig 17697 bp, 10 predicted proteins | sample TergutLab28metaG_FD_92764 | JGI IMG/M metagenome (GOLD analysis project Ga0131853, IMG submission 92764) | Labiotermes labralis P1 segment gut microbial communities from Petit-Saut dam, French Guiana - Lab288 P1 (version 2) (version 2) | ecosystem: Host-associated > Arthropoda: Insects >... | reverse complement strand
TTGCTCAACATGTTTCAGAAGTTAATACGTCCATCTTCAGGAGCTAGCGAGTACTTGTTGTGTTGTGTAGGCTGACTTGAGGCGTGCTGGTGTTATGTAGCGGGATTGTCTGTTGGTGATGTGCTATCCGAGTGCAGGCTGAACCACTACTACCACATCACCAACAGACAATCCCGCTACATAACACCAGCACGCCTCAAGTCAGCCTACACAACACAACAAGTACTCGCTAGCTCCTGAAGATGGACGTATTAACGTATGAAACATGTTGAGCAATACATAATAAAGCAAGTGTCATCTAGTTGGTCAACCTTTATTCAAATAAAAGAACAATTTGAATAATGGTTGACCAACTAGATGACACTTGCTTTATTATCTAGTTGGTCAACCATTAGTCAAATATCAAGATGATGCACGGTCCAATACGCATAAAAAAGAACAATTGTTTGTAACTGAAAGAAATTCCTTTAGACCGCCGACAAACAGTTTGTTCCGTTTCTTACGTGTATTCTGCTATGTGTGCATTTCAGTTCATTTAAATTGCTACACTGATACAACAGTTGTTATCTGACTACAGACGATAAGCTCTAACAGAACGTCTTACAACCTTATGTGCCAGGTAAAATAAATCTGGTTTTACAAATACGCCCGTCACGGGAATACTCGTGTGTTTACCTATTTCAACACTGCATCATTCACTCTTTGAAAGGCGCATTGTACATGAGAGAAAGCGTTTTATAAAGTGGAAAAATTATCGTATTATGACAGAAATTGGATATTTTAACGCTTTAAAAATGTTGCTTAATTTATAAACCACTTGTATTAACACAAAATTCTCTGTATTTTCTCCTCAGGTGACCTTCTATGACCCACAAAGTAAACAAAGCAATGTTCCAACACAGAATTATAAGACTGATCAGGTTAATAGAGAAGGAGTGTGTTTCGTGTGCGGTAAGAAGGGAATTTATAGGTATTCTTGAGATAAAATTCGTATTTCGCACAGCGTGCCATGGCTCAGTGGATTATAAGTAACTTTTTCTGGCTTTTCAACGTGGAGGCTGGGCTCCATCACAGAGCAGTCCGTGTGAGGTTAGTGGCGAATAAAGCGACACTGGGACAGGTTGTTGTCCGAGTGCTTAGATTTTATCTTGTCATTCGCCGATGTTCCATATTCATTTTAATTTTAATACTGTTGGTTCCAGAAGGAATAAACAGCTAAGCCTGGAAACCTTTAAAAATAACATTACTCTTTTGGATATGGGAAGTGCTGGGCAAAAATTTTATTTTTTCCCTCACTTCGCAGCGTTGATTAAGTTGATCGGTCAACTGCGTGTAAGCAGAAGAGAGAAACTCCAAACTGAGCAACACAATGGAAGAGATTACTTGAAAAACTTTCAGTTAAATGTATCCATTGTCAATTAAAAAAAACTTTCAGTTGCTCAGATAGTCCAAAATGTCCTTTCCTTTTATGCAATCCACATATTCATCATCGTATTTATAGTCTCGAGTTGGATCTCTTCCTAAAACACCTGAATGTCATCTACATCCTCCTATATTACTTCTTTAAAAACCACTTTAATATGATAATCCCATTTATGCCTCTTTCTCTCAAGTAATTTTTTCACTTTTGCCCAGCAAAATTTTGTATAGTTTGTCATCACTGCCATCTGTGTTACTGCTTTATTGAGCTTAACATTCCTCATTTTAGTGTCTAGTAACTTTTGATAGACAGTAAAACTTTGAAGTTCCTCATTTCATAATTATCTCCATTCTCTTTAAGTATGCATTTAATAAATCATTATTCAACCTTATGATTAATACAGCGATATAAGAAACAAGTGCACAGCTCAAAGGAATGTTTAATACAAGCACAGAAAGTCTAAAAAGTTTTTTGTTGCATTGTCCTGTCACAATAAAAGTGAGTACTTCGTTCAGTCTATAGCATTATCAAGAATATGACCTACAAATTTGAGCTCTTTTTCCTCATTTTTCAGACAACAATTTTTGTACTAAAAGGAATATTGTACAATGCGTCTTTCCCAACTATGACTTCAAAGAGCAGTTGTACCAATATTCGTCCGAGATACGTCAAAAAACTTTTCTTTTAAATATCACTGATTTTTTTATTTCAATCCATGTCCAAGTAATTTCCCTACAAATGTTTCTGTAAAATTTCACATTCATAAACATATAACATTTACGTACGTATATTTAGTAAAATATCATTAAATTTATTTATCTTCAGATGTGATAATGTAAAAGCAAAATCATAATTTTTTAAATAGTTTTGGCCCTCAATGTTAGTAAGCATAAAATCACAAAAGGATGTTGGGCCAGACAGTTAATCACGGTTTACATACAAACGCCTGAAAAGGTGCCAATCTCTCAGACGGTTTCGCGTATGGGTAAAAAATCAGTGCTTGCTGATATTCTAATTTGCTCTGATTCGGGGTCCAAATACCTTAGTTTAATGTAGACTTACGCAGTTAACTAGATTTTTACTGTGCCATATTAAAAAAAGATTATGGAATTGTTATCATTCGGCTAGCAGACAAGGGTCAGATTTAACAAACATATTGTTCATGTATATTCACTTTATTATATATATTTCAGTCAACACAACTATATAATAAAGTGAATATATAGAATCAATACATAACGGGATGACTTCGTTCGAAATATTGTTCATGTCATGTCACATTTTATAAGTGATAAGGTATTATAAAGGATCTGACGGGAATTATTCAACAACAGCTGTCAGGTACAAAACATTCCCACATTTAGGAATATCTGTTGAATATTTATGTAAAATACGTTACTAATTCATCGTTTGAGACTAATATTCATTTATGTGATCTATACATAAAAATCGTTGTACTGCCACATACAGAACATAATATTTTGCCATCATAAACAGCAGTCGGTTGAGGTTTTACAAGATACCATCGCTGACTGCAGGTAGCAAAATACGAAACAAATATTATTACTCTAAGAGAACAATTCAGAGACATCTGTGTTCAACCTGGTGGTGGACTTAATAACCACTGGGCTGTAGAAGGTTAAGCTACGATGGCCACGCAACAGAGCGACGTTTGTTATGTATGATGTCCATCAGTCTTGAAACCCTCGTACTTTCACTGGAATAAGGTAACTGCAAGGATTAAACGTGCATTCGTCTCTTGTCACCATTTATTTGTATTTTGTACTTAGTTACTTTATCAATTGCAGGCAGTAAAACTCCAAAGTTTCACCAAAAAAACCAAATTACAGCCGCGTTCATCCACTTCACATTTCATCTCTGTCTCCCAACTGGCCCATTTCCAATAACTTTCCCCGTCAAAAGTACTTGGTGCAACTTATTTCTTCTCTGGCTTATCAGAATTTCATGTTCAGACAATGGAAACTTTCTTCGTTTAAGACCTTTACAAATTAGGGTAACAGAAAAGTTATCTTAGGGCTAAAGATCCAAATATGTATTAGGAATGTGCTTCATCCTAACCTCTGTCACGACACGGTCCATCCTGGGTTATTCGTGGTTTTACCAAGTACCTGCTGCAATTTCTGGGAAATTTTCTTCAATGCGAAATTAACTCTTCTTTTCAAATCCTTTCCAATTCCAAAAAAGATCACCCTATCCTTCGGTGCTATAGTCTCCGTTAAGCAACATACAAAATCTAGTAAATTTAATTGTGTTATTCTATTGTTAATTGTGTTGTTCTATGTATTATTTTTGTGTAAATGTGTACTGTACTACTGCCACCGTATGTCAACCAAATTGCAGTTTACAAATATATCATAACATATCATATTACATCGTAAAACGTGTGTAAAAAATGAAATAATTCCTTATAACAATCCCAATTTTTACACTTTTATCTCAGCTTGGTCCACATACTTTCCAGTTTTCCATTATTTGTAATTTGTATTCTTAACTAAAGGTAGAAGATGGGGCTTCTTACCGACACAAACCACACGGAAATCATGTTTTATGTAGCCTATTCTCAGCTGTAGCCTTTTGAAAATAAATGAGATGTTAATGGCCTACAAACAAAATGATAAGAATTGCTTGAAATTATTCTTGTCCTAGCTAGATCAGGAACATATAAGCTGTTCAGTGTTACTGCTCTAAAGCACCTCAAACACGAAAGTATTTTAACCCTTTAAACACAAAGCGCAGATTTCTTTATTTAAACCCAGGCCGTACCGCGCAGTAAACACTTTTCAACTCGGTTATAAAACCAATCAGTGTATGGTACATGGGGCAGAAGTCGCTGTTTGTTATGAGATGAATACAAAACACATAAATACAGTGTGGGCAGAATGTACATTTCTTCAGTGTTAAACTTGTTGATGCATGTAACCAGTAGGTTTTAAAAAATTAAATGAATTTACTACAAATGTAATAGTTTGTGAACCGTGCATCGTGAATTATTTGTGTAATATGAACCAAGAGGATGCACTATTTACTTTCAGTTTATTTGACGATTAAACCCTACGTGTTTCGAGCAGGTTTACTGCTCATCATGAGGAGGTACTAGTCTGCATATACAGCAAATGTTATGTATCATGCGTTTATATTGACAGGGTGCTAGCACCCCGATCCTGCCAACAGCCTGTCAACATAAACGCAGGACATATACATCAAGTGCTGTATATACAGAGTAGTACCTTCTGACGATGAGCAGTGAGCCTGCTCTAAAATTGTAGATGTTAATCGTCAAATAAACTGAAATTAAATAGTGCATCCTGTTGGTTCTTATTACACGAATTAACTACATTTGGACGTGACCAGCGAAGTGGCTTCTAAAACTCGAATACAACTCTGAGGAGGACAAATTAAGTAACTTGTGAATATATTTTTATGCTTTAAAAAATAACGCACATCTGAAAATGATCAAAGATTCAGTTTCTGTCTCTCATTAAACGCTGAATGTCTGTCAGGGCTTTCAACCGGTTAACGCTGCATAGAAAAACAACCGCCGCTTGCGCGTTTGCAGGCTTTTACGGCTGTGCGACTGCGTTCATCATTCTTCTGGGATATGGAGCCATGTCAAGTGTGTGAGTGATCCCCGATACTTCGAGACCACTGACTACCCTATCTCGAAAAGCCAGAGACCAATCACCAAGTGACAAAGTGCCATATTTCAGATAAATGAAGGCCTCAAACTTTGTTTGTTCTAACCACTGTAAGAACCCACAATTAAACACTCTTTGTCGAATATATATTTTTTTAGTTTTAAAGCAGTGCATTATATGTGTGTTTTAGTGACGACTACGTTGTATGGGGTTAACATACTGTGTTCCTAACTTTAAAAGTGGGCAAATTTTTTTCACATCAAAAAGCAAGCGACAAAAATATTTTTATTCCATTATTTATTACACGCACACGCACCTTAATATTTAGCACTTTGTGTCAGAATTTGTAAAACTAAATTTTTTCTGCTTATAAAACATGAAATTAAAATTAATATTATTTTCCTTTCCTCAGTCACATTAATTTATATCACAAATATATCTGGAATATACATTCAGTTATCCTGTGGCTTATATTCAGGGAGTAAATGCCAAAGGCAATACACGGTGTGGCTCTCAAACATTCTTTGTCAACCGAATTTTATATCACAAGTAACATGAAATGCCCAAGTCTACCTTTTGAAGCCCCAGTAGGCTCCTTACATACCATCAGGTTTAACACTTAAAACTTCTACCTTGAGGAGGATCACAGAACAAACAGTGATTATTTCTCTACTCAGCTCTTGCCGATTGGTTTTTGTGACCAAAAAAAAGTATGTTTACTGCGCAGTACGAACTGCATCTTCAATTTAGTTTTCGTGTATGTAGTGTTAAGGAACTCACTATTTTGCACTCCGTTACTAATATTTCAAATTCCAATCATTTTCATACAAATAAATCTAAGACGTTAATTTTTTTCTTGCTGTAATCGACAAGAGGCCTAAAAATGTTGCAAACCAACCGCCATATAAATCGATAACACAACACTTTATTTATGTAAAAATATACTATATTTTGTCAGGGCGACATGTTTAGACCTTATAAGGTCATTCTCAGGCCCTCCAAGGAGACAGATCCAAGAGTTGTTTATGTTTCATTGCATTGTGGGATACAAAAAGTTTCCAAGTTTTTGTTAGAGAAGTGTAAAATACAGAAGCTTGTGTATGTTGAAAACTTGGAAGTATTTGGGACCCCAAAATGCAATGTAACATAAACAACTCTTGGATGTCTTCTTGGAGGGCCTGAGTATGACCTTGTAAGGTCGAAACACGTCGCCCTGACAAAATATACTATATTTGTAGATAAATAAAGTGTTGTGTTATCGACTGGCGTGTTGTATTTATATGTTATAACACTGCGGGATGGAAAACATAAAAAAACACCAACCTCCACTCATTCTTTAACATTTTATATTTTATACATGACACTTCTGATCAGATCCCGTAGACTGCAGGTGGGCATACCTATGGTGATATTTATTATTTTTTCAGTTTTTGTAGTCAAATAACCGTTTGATACTGCTAATTTGGCTACAGTCACTAACTTACAGTACCCCATTCCTCGTCACTACCCATGAACATCTTATCATTTGACGGTTTACCGTTACAATTCGATCTAATGATGATGACATTGTGAAGTACACAATTTTTCCCAAAATTTCGAGTTCACGGAGCACTTGGACATTATTCTACCCTCTGTAACATTGTTAGAACCAGGAGCAATACTCGCGAAAATAACATGTTAATTTATTCTAGCCCTAGCGGACGGACTGCTGCAGGAACTTTTGTAAAAGAAAATGTAAAAGTGAGAAAAATGTTTATTTTGTGTTATGGCGGAAGACTGTCATTACCGGGTTTCAGTTCATCCATCACTAGTGTTACGCTGAGGCATAATTTGGAAAACAACCCTGCAAATAAACAGAAAAAGAGCATTCGATTCTACCGGGATGTCACGTCGAATTAGCAAATAAGTGTTTACAGACTCTTCGAATGATCGTTTTGCCTTTAACTTCAGGGTCAAGCAGTGAGTCTGATTGCTTTATCCTGGACATGAAGGCACTATGACCGTTGGGAACGATGGTAGTCGATAGAACAGAAATTCCTAGCGGTGTCAGATCTTCAGCGACGCTGCTATGAAAAAATCGAAGCTTGCAAAATATCGTCAGACGAAGGGTAGCAATCACCACTCCTATCTATATGCTGTTTTTCCTTCACCTACAAATAAGCATTGCACGATTATGGACGTCTCAGTAGAATGAATCTTTTTTAAACCCATGTTCCTCAAATGTATGGCCCTAACTAATACCCGTTTCGTTAGATATTGACAGAAAATATTAGAATTTTAAGACAGTTTGACAAAAGACTTTAATAGTCATAATGTACACCCAATTTTTGCTAAACATGAGGGTAGGTTTGTTTTAGGATTGCGTGTCAGCTTCATTATCATCAATGATGAATGGTGAATGAGTTTCCAGAACTGATGGAGTATTAGATTGTGTGTAAATGTGGTTGGTGTGTACCTAGGGCCTGTCAAGTACTAGAGAGTGTAGTAATAACGTGCTGTGTACATAAGTGTCTGTCGCGACAGACATATCGTCTGTCCAAAGCTATAAAGCTGATTCAGTATAAACTCTTCGTAGTGGCACATTTTCAGATGCGTTTTTGCAACAACAAAAAATTCAGACTATACCTTACTTCCGCAAGTGATGACAAAACTTCTTAAGAGATTTAGATGAAACTCGGCACAGTATCCTACACCAATTTTCGTCATGACAGATAATGACTCATTTATTTTTTTTATAAAGATGTAAATACAGTAACACTCGTAGAGCGTAGAGAAGAAAACCAAATAGATTCTACTGAATGCTTTATTGCACTTATAATCTGCTCAACATGTTTCGGGCACTTATATGCCCATCATCAGGAGCTCGAGACTATACTTTTATTATTGCCGCATATGGTGTGTAATGTCTTGGTTGCTGGTGGTCGGCTGTTAGGAGCAGAGCAGCAGGCTATTCGTCCGCTATGAGGGGAATTGTGCAACTCAGTGGCACAATTCCCCTCATAGCGGACGAATAGCCTGCTCTTCTGCTCCTAACAGCCGACCACCAGCAAGCAAGAAATTGCATACTATATGCGGCAATAACACAAGTATAGTCTCGAGTTCCTGATGATGGACGTGTAAGTGCCCGAAACATGTTGAGCAGATTATAAGTGCAATAAAGCATTCAGTAGAATCTAGTTGGTTTTCTTCTCTACGCTTATACTACGATGCACGGACAAACATACATCAAATTCACAGTAATACTCATACGTTTAAGTTCATTCATTGATCAGAAACATTCACAGAACAAGTAACTTAATTTAATTGACGTTAATAAAAATTGAGGCCTAAAAATTCCCAAAATTCCAAATACGTTCTAGTCCATTTCCCATAATATTCGCCTAAAATGTCTTCAATAAATATTATATGTATCCACAAAGTACGTAAGAAATATTCTATAAAATAACCTACCAAACTCGCCATTTAAATAAAGTTTCTCTTGTAACACCAATACGTATAATCCTGCATACGTGTATTAACTGATTCCATACAGCAAAGTTTTCCCTGAAATGTTTCTAATTGCTCAGCCATTTAAGAACTTTTCCTCCTTGTATGTGACTCGGAATATTAAAATGCTCACAACAGCCTACAGCTGAACTGCGTCCAGAACCATCTGCACACATCCCTCTTCTTCAGAACCTACTTTCCTGAGATCTACCTTACTACTATCCTCACACATAAAATTTAAGTCTAGGCCTCCCATGCAGTTTCTGCCCCTGAGGTTTTCCGATTAACATTCTTTATATATGTCTAACGTCCCGTGACATCAATGTAAAATACGCAAATTCCAAACGTTTTTGCCGTCACCAGAAATTCAATCGCCGTTTCCAGAACGTTATTAAAACTTTATATGGGTTAAATTATCCATATGAAATCTGCCAAGTATCTCATACTTATGAAACCTTACAGGCTTTGTCGTATAGGGCTGTTAGCAATTTAAAACGGAGTGTATACTTGCTTCAGCTACAAAACGCAATGTATTTATACGTATTTTATTATTCCCAGAGTAAACATCTATTACTTTTTTGCACAGCTAGTGGAAGTGCGTTTCGCCTCCTTTCAGGAAGGAATCGAATTTTAAATCCCATTCGGATAAATTTCAAGCCTCAGAAGGTCAACAAGAATAGGACACGCGGCTTGAATGCACTTTGAAGGGTCTTTTATTCTGGCTTCGTCAGCAAAGTATACTAGGAGTAAATTATGCCGTTGTAAGACGGTTTCGTATATACGGACTTCCGACAGGAATCTGGCATAATCGAAATGCACCATTTTAATATCAACCAAGCGTACCATTGCAGTTCCCTTATTTCTGTCACCAACACACCTAAGCTTTACACATAAGTAGGAATGCAAAGACATGTCCCAGAAACCTATTCTTTGTTATGTAAATGTCAAGATTTTCGTTCATGAACAGGTTTGTAAATAAAATAAACAACTCCTGTACAGGAGCATCATAACAGCGCACTGTGTAAGATGTCATTCACACACTAAGAAACTCTACAGCGCCCAGTAGGCAGCCTGCATTCCTAGCCTCGTTGGAGTGGTAGTCTCTCTAGGTAAGAAAGACATTATCGGAATTCTGATACTGGCAATAATTAGTGGGACACCAGAGGTCCTTTGAATAAGAGACTAAAATATCTGACAGTAGGACAGTACAGTAATTATTCTACGTGAGATAAATATGTAGTTTTTGTTAGATTAATTACCACAACAAATATACGGAATTTTCTACACATAGCAGCTGTCTTGAAGGACAGAACCTGTAACTTTTGCCAATTCCCCCCCCCCCTCCTCATTTTCTTCTTTCATCTTTTCGTGGCTTATTTAAGAGCTCCATAGCAACTGATACTAGCAGTTAATGTGGGGCCTAGTGTTTCACATACTTACTTACTTACTTACTTACTTACTTACTCCATGGTGCAGAGCCCTACTTCAGAAGTTAACTGGTTTGCAGCTAGTCAAGAAAGTCCCCGCATTTCACGGAACCCGAAGGTTCATTACCACACTCACAAGCGTCCGCCAACTGTCTCTATCCTGCGACATCCCAATCCAGTCCATATACCCACATCCCACCTCCTGGAGATCCATCCTAATATTATCCACCCATCTACGCCTAGGTCTCCCCAGTGGTCTCTTTCCCTCCGGTTTCCCAACCAAGAGCCTATACACCCCCTTCTCCTCACCCATACGCGCCACATGACCAGCCCATCTCATTCTTCTCGATTTTATCACCCGCACAATATTGGGTGAGGATTACAAATAGTGTCTCACATGCAAAGGATAAATGTATACACAGATGGTGTAGCCGGATGAATGATGAGGAGAGAGTGTCTGAGAAAAATATTTATGGCTGATCCCGATTTTAGGTTATCAATGGTTTGTGGTCACTTAGCGACTCTATATCAACTGGTAGTTTCATTTCCTGCTGCATACCATATCATAAGACTAGGTTAAAGGAAATCCTCACGTATCTGAGACAAATATTTAGGGCTTATTTCGAGAAACATTTGTTTTGCAAGTAATATTTGACTATTCTGTATGAGCTGATATGATAATACTGCGCTGAACTGCATATGACAGAATGATGCATGAAGGGTCGACAGAGATTTGAAAAGGCGATGTTTTGGGTTCAATTAAATACACTAACCGAATTTGTTTTGCGGGGTCTAAGCAAACCCGATGAAGACTTGAGGCAAAAACCTCAGTCCTCGTCGAGTTCCACACTAGCCTCTCAGGTATTCTGATACAAGGCGGGGATTTCAGTCACTTGCTCACACTTTCAGTCTCACCACCCACACTGAAATATGACTGTGTCAACCCAACACACATGTCCAATTCTGCACACATGTCCAATTTTTGGACCAGTAATTTGTCTCTCAATGACTGTCGTAATTTACTTCCTGCCCGGTCAACATGTTTAGAATTCTGTCATCAAAATAAATTTTCTGACAAGATATTTATGCCAATATTTACAATGGAATCGATATCGAGAACGTGTCTTTACCAGATATCGACATTAGTTTAGTAGTGAAACCTCTTTGAAGGCTTAAAATCATGGCGTGCCAGAGAGAGCAAAGATTTGAGTTTTTCCACTAGAATGAATATTTATATTGCAGCCTTTTGATTTACGACAACTTAAAATCCGGTACGTTTAGACCAATCACCCTGAAGATGGAGCAATAAGCTCCACAGGAACACTGGAACCCACCTATCTGAATAAAGAGTAGGCATAATATTATAAAACCGCTCATCTCCAGGATTTTACTGTCACTTTCTGCTATCCAAACAACTGCAGTAGTTTTAGGTTCCTGTGCGTTTTAGGTTCCTGTGACCGTGCATCGTGAGCAAAGTGTGAAGAGAGAGAAAACCAACAAGATGCAACAGTTAGATGTTTATTATCAACACTTTCTCAACATGTTTCGGGCACCATTATGCCATCTTCAGGAGAACAAGACGTGTGTTACTGCACGTGGTGTGCTGCGCTGGTTCTGCTGGATGTGGTTGGTAGTGGTTGTGGGGCACTGCCTTGTAGGGTGCGAGCACTGTGAAGGTTACTGTTCGACCTTCACAGTGCTCGCAACCTACAACGCAGCGCCCCACATCCGCTACCAACCACATCCAGCAGAACCAGCGCACTACACCATATGCAGTAACGCAGGTCTTTGTTCTCCTGAAGATGGACATAATAATGCCCGAAACATGTTGAGACAGAAGTTGACAATAAACATCCGATTGTTGCATCTTCTTGTTTTTTTCTCTCTTCACAAATTGCAATATTATTCCTTACGTAAATTAAGCCTACATATAAACTTGCACTTACGGCCAATCCTGTATATAATAAAACACATATTTCATTGTTTATAAGACTGTATTTAAGTGAAAGTTTAAATGTAGGTTGGTTGTACTTGTGCAATATGTAGAATGCACATAATCCTAACCCTAACAATTACTGTCTCACATACACACATGTTCGCCAGTGTCTTCTTCTGTATATACAAATTCATTGTCCTTAATTTGTAGTGGCTATTGGAGTAAATTTTACAGCGAAACACGAAATGTATATTATTATTATTATTATTATTATACAACAAATTTAAATTATATAGTTTACCTTCTACATAATAACAATCTTTGGGTAATTTCGGGGAATTATTTTTTTCAATATACATGTGATGTAACACGTGAATATTCAGCGGAAATAAACTCCCAATTACCTTTCAATAAAATTTCGGTGTTCAAAATGAATCACTATTCACTTCCTGTCCATAACTTGTACCACGTCACTAAGGCAGTAAAACTATCACATTGCAGTACACAATCTACTTCCCCAAAAACATAGAAGCAAGGCTATTTAATTAATAACGCATCTGACTAATTTTGGAGCTTCTCGATTAGCATTTCGAGCTAGACACTTATTTTCCTTACGTGTTTGTTAATAGTCCTTGGCCTAACCAGCACTACGTCCTCCTGTTCCTGACATGTTGACAAAATATAACTGTGTTTGTACAATTCGACACTGAAAAAAAGCTTGATATTCTAACACCTCCATCAAATAAACAAACATCAGTCAGTCCAATGACAGAAATAACACATCATTAAAGTCGATGAGCATTCATTTAGGCTGTATACAAAAACCCACTATTGCAAATACAGTAATTTAATTAATTAACTAAATTGTCCTTGATAAGGCCAAGCCTTCTAGTCAACGTATCTTTGCATGTTACCCGGCGAAAATTCACCGACTTTATCTAAGTGTCAAAAGACTCCATATCACAAAATGACAAGCTATTTCCTCAAGACGCTTCTTCACAGAATTCTCCCATACTCTTTCGTCCCCTACCTCATCTCTTATCTTCAAGTTTTCCGTCTAACGCTTTGTTTCATACTCCATTTTATTTCACTGTTTACCATATATGACATAGAGATGGTTCACAGGAAACTACGTGTGAGATATGATGTTTCAACCGCGGGGAAAACTTATGTTGTTATCTTATACAGGAATTTCAAAGGAAAACCGAACTCCGACGCCCGGCAAGAATAAAGACCATACTGTTCTTCTATAATATACATAGTATTACATAGAAAATGACTTACTGAATGGTAGATTTTGTGTTTGAAATGGTTTTCTCCAACTTTAAAACGTGATTTTGAAGGAACTGAAACACCGAAAGGCACTAATCTAAATTTCCTGCGACATATTTCATATGACTCTTGTCTTTACATGAGTTCCCGTGATGAAAATCCTCTGTATCAAACTGTAATGCGTAATCACCATCAGAAGTAACGCTCGTTGCAGGGCGCTTCGCAAGTCTACAGCAGAGTACATCGGACAGCCTGACTCAGCGATGGAACGTACCCTACACGCTGTGATAAGACTGGCTGTGTGCGAGTCGTACTTCTGCCGTTAAAATTGCCGCGCATTATCTGTAATTTGTGAACAACAACAACAACAACAACTTCCAACGATACCGTATTTAACCATCTGTTCACCAGATGTCAAGCCTGTCTGAGAATTGAAGGATATCATTTGCCAGACCAACACTAAAATGCAGGAAGTGAAATTTTTTATATATTATAGAGGAAATCTAAGGCTCTTGTTTGTCGTGCTTCGTAATTTCTGTTTCCAGGTGACATTATGATAATGTTTACATTCGTGTATACCAACTTTTCTATGGTATTTTCTACCTTCAGGCTCAGAATAGGTAATAGATGGAGTAAGTTCTATCCGGAGTGTTGGGAATATCCTATTGTATTACTCGGTGCCTTAACACAAAAAGACTACAATTTAGAATGGATATACTTAAGTATATTTATTACCTTTAGTTCTACATATGCTCATAATTATGTCGGATGGGCGGTAACATCGACAAAATTTTAAGTTCTAATCGAAAATCGTTTACAGTGGGGTTCATATGCGCCCAAAACAAAATGACATTGAACAGGCTGTATATCCTTTAATGTACGTCTCCTGTCAAATTATTTTAATACGTGATCCGTATTTTTTTGGAGATTGAAATGCACAGTGGAATTACGTACTCACAATTTTGCGCTAATTTTATTATTTTCGCTCCAATTACACAAAAACGACATAAGTTAAAAGTAACAACGTTTTGAACATTACGGGTCACACACACAAGTTTATAAAAATACAAACATATATACATTTATAAAAACAAAACCTCAAATACCGACATTGTGCCACAACGATTCTCGAATTCAGTGGGTACTGACGCTTCCTTCTCCGGAGGCAAGGTACGCGGGACGCGAAGCTCAATCTAGTATCGATGTTATAAATGCCTTGAGCTATACCTCTACCTTTCCATACGCTTTAAAGCCATGAACATTAAATAATTATCTGTCTATCTCTCCCATATAGTGGCGAAACTTATGTTTTACTGCCCCAAAAAAAACCTTGGATTACAACTGTTGAGAAACAAATTATGAATGTGTGATTACTTTAAAATTATTCGTCCATATTTTGATGTTTTGCTGACCGTGCATCTCAGTATAACCTTAGTAATTAACCAATTTAATGCACAAAATCTTTTTTTAAAATAAGTTTATTATATGCCTCTACATTTTTCGAGCACTATGTGCTCATTATCAGGTATTCAAAGTTGTATTATACAGCATCTGGTATCATCACACACTGTAGATGGTCGTCCGGTGCACAGGTTGAGAGAGGACTGTCTCATGTGATGATACCAGATGCTGTATAATACAATTTTGACCTCCTGATGATAAGCACATAGTGCTCAAAACATGTACAGGCATATAATAAACTTATTATAAAACAAGATTTTGTGCATTAAATGGGTCAATTACTAAGATTATTCGTCTATGGCACACAAAACCAAAGATTAATTAAGACCCTATTTGCAGTGATGGAATTATTTTGACAGCAGCAGTCGACGGATATTCCACTTTGAAAGAGGAAGAAGAATTAAATACGAATAACAGAGACACACAGAATGTCTTAATGAAGTAACAAAGAATTTTATGTATTACACGTACAGTCGAACACAACTATATTTCACCTAGTAGTACAGTAGGAATACAATTACATGTTTCGGCCCTATATGTGGGCCGTCTTCAGGTTGTGATTTAACTTACAGAGCAGCTATACAAGATGTGTGGGGTGTACTTTTAGGGTATTGGGGGTTGGGTGGGGGGAACGAGATCTCGTTGTTTCAGTAGTGGGTACCATGACCTAGGGCTGTTACATTAGTTGTTTATGTACACATGTGTACATAAACAACTAATGAAAAATCCACTTTAACAGCCCTAGGTCATGGTACCCACTATTGAAACAATGAGATCTCTTCCCCCCCACCACATCCCCAGAAAAACACTCCACACATCTTGTAGAGCTGCTCTGCAAGTTAAATCACAACTTGAAGATGGCCCACATATAGGGCCGAAACATGTAGTTGTATTCCTACTGTACTACTAGGTAAAATATGGTTGTGTTCGGCTGTACGTGTAATACATAAAATTCTTGTTATTGAACCAACACAACGGGGTTGACACACCTCAAGGTCTCAATGAAAAAAGAAGTTCTGATCGAATGAGAGAGGAAACCAATGAAGGACGCTGAATATAGAACCTACTGCTACTGGTTCCGTTCCTTGACAGCTTTATGGTGATGGATATACAGAATTTAGGGTATGTTCCCTCAGACCTACGAGTCCATGCTGTTTGTGAAACGACAATATCTAGCAGACAGTTCAGTCGGTCAATTACATCTCACAAATCAATCAGATCCGTGGCGTACAGTCATTCTTTACAAGCTTATGGTCACTCCCGTAACCAAGAAATGTCCTCCTTTCATGGAATCGAAAGACTTTATGCCGTTTTGTCAACAGATCGCCACAATGCTCCAGCCAGAATTAGCTGAACCCTGTCCACAACCGCATACCCTATTTCTTTAGGATCAATTCCTATTTCCCACAGAAGCGAGAGACCGGCCCTGAAAACCTCTAAGTTTTGTGTTCAGTGGGCACCAGGGGCTCTTTACCTAGGGTTAAAGCAGCCAGATCGAGAGGCAGAGGTTAAAAATATGTTGAGTTCTACCTAGATTCCTCCATGAATTTTCATAACTTTTATGCAGACAGTTTTACCTTTGCCTGTTTATAAAAGCCTACGTCAAAATATTTGTTTCAGGTTTTTCTTCCAGAATTTCAACAGCGGATATATCGCAAATATATTTTGTTGTAAATAGGCTTAATCTGGGGGGCAAGGTCGATAACGTAGACAGATATAACACTTTATCCACGTCTGTTGGTTGGAAACAACATCCCAAATTACCGTCCAGCAGATAATGTCATCCTGGTTCCATGTTGTCTGAAGGAGGTGACAACAACGAAATAATCCAAGCGTCTGGAATTCGTGTCAGAGGATTACAGATCCTCGTTCCGGTGACATTATTAAGCGGAACTGTACGTACGTATAATCACTTTAAGTCACCCTGCCTAGTTGTAATGCAAGTCAAATCACGTTGTTGGTAAAATGAACGAAACTAATGGTGAAATTTCAAATTCTAATGGATCTTACAATGATCTTTCCAGAAGCAACGAATGCATAAGGTGAGTGACAGTACAGATCCAATCGTTTTTAACCTCGACAGTAGAGGGAAGTAAGTGGCTAGCCTCACGCTCCGGCCGCCTTACTCGCGAGGATAAACACTAGTACTCGTTTAACAGGAGGCTAGGTGGAGCCCAAAAGCGGTCTGGAGGTTGTGACGAAGAAAAAACTTTTGACCCTGCCGGGATTCGAGCCCCAGATTGTCCAGCAATAGTCTGATCATTATGCTGACTGCACTATCTCAAGTACTTATAACCAACTGAGTGTAAATACAAAATTGAACTTTCATTTCTTCTGAGATATGACGTCTTTTGGACTGAAACATACATACTTACATGTTCTTGTAAATAAAGCCAACTTGGTGCACAATTTTTTGTATGTTTATTTATTTCTAGATGTTCGGGCGACTATGTGCCCAACATCAGGAGAAATAACTGTATCTATGCTATGCAGACAGTCATCCACACAGTGACTAATACCAAGTGTCGCATAGATACAGTTACTTCTCCGGATTATTGGCACATAGTCGCCCGAAACATGTAGAGAAAAGAAATAAACATACTAAGAAAAATTTTGTATCAAATTGACTTTATTTACAAGATTATACAAGGATGCACTGTCAACAAAACATAAAATACTTACAGGCGTTTCCAACCAACTTCATATCTTATCTTCATGGGAATTTCCTTAACTGTCTTTCAAGTACATTAGATATGGAGGTAAAACTTACTTCGAAACGTCGTTAAAACTTTACGAATCCAAACGGCGTCATACTAAGCTGACTGCAGTTTTCATCAGCACTGCTTTCAAAATTTCGCAACACTGAAACTTTACGTGTAGGGGCAATAGTTCCATAATTCTGTTCCTGAAATTATATATATATATATATATACAGTGAGTTTCGTAATGTACTCCGGGATTAAAAAATTTACTATGAGAAAACCGTAGGACACGTATTTACGAAACCTGCACAGATAGAAGGAACAACTCAATTCCGCC
>Ga0131853_10009611_pt1 | contig 17698 bp, 8 predicted proteins | sample TergutLab28metaG_FD_92764 | JGI IMG/M metagenome (GOLD analysis project Ga0131853, IMG submission 92764) | Labiotermes labralis P1 segment gut microbial communities from Petit-Saut dam, French Guiana - Lab288 P1 (version 2) (version 2) | ecosystem: Host-associated > Arthropoda: Insects >... | reverse complement strand
TTTCGTTCTTGATTATGCTAATCAGCTGGCCAAATTGCGAGGGGAGGGGTCGCACCCCTACCCTCGCGCTCCCACCCGCGCCGGGGACACCCCGAGCCCCGCTATAGTCGAAATGCAAGGCCATCTGCTCTCGGTCTTTCTGCAGTTTTGGGCTGTCTTCAATTTGCCGACGGGTGACCTTCGACCACCCTCTTGGTACAGGGATTAGTTATAGGAAGGGATTTTTTATGAGGACGGAGAGTGTTGGTTGGCGTCATATAAAAAACAAGAATTAGGGTTGCGGGCAAAGACCGCTTTTGACGTTTTGGGGAAACCCGATTTTTGCTTCAATTGCGGTCATCAACCGCTTTTGTCGATATTGATAAAAGCGCTCAAACCCACTAATCCCCGCCTTTAATCACCTTATACGACTTGCAAACCCTACGCCCTACAAAACACAACAAAAAGAGCCGAGTACGCATACACGCTCTCAGCTCAAAAATACAGGCTAATCAAAAAACTCTCTCAATTACTTATCGCCTACCCATTAATATGGTAGAAACAGATTAAACCCCACCCACAATGGGCATACTCACAACCATACATACCACTTACATTCACCGCACGAAAAAAACGTTAAAAACCAGAAATAGGGTTGACATCGCCCCTGTCTCATGCTAACATAAACAACTACTTTGCAAAATTCTTAGGAACACTTCCTAATATTATTTCCTCCAGTGTATCAAATTTTTTACTATAAATCAATAACCATTTAATACCCATACTAATATCCACACCAATATCCATATTATTCCAGGGTTCCTCCATAAAATTAACATTTATAGAGGCGCCCCTAAAAACATGTGTAAGGGGTTGTTGCAGATTGGAAAAAAGCAGGATTAGGCTTTTGCCAAATACCGGCGCAGACAGCTTGCCCGTTGTAGGCGCGCTCGGTACCACACGTCACAGTTACTCCCGTATCGGGGAAGTGCTCGAGATGCCCAATCTTATTGAAGTGCAAAAAAACAGCTACCAATGGTTCCTAAAAGAAGGGCTTAATGAAGTTTTTCAGGATATCTCCCCTATTACCGATTACAGCGGTAATTTGGTACTGGAGTTTATCGGCTTTAATATAGAAGCCGAATCCAAACACTCCATAGAAGCCTGTAAAGAACGGGATTCCACCTATGCGGCTCCTTTGCGTGTTAAATGCCGCCTGCGCAACAAAGAAGTTGACGAAATTAAAGAGCAGGAAATCTTCATGGGAGATTTCCCTCTCATGACCGAAAACGGTACCTTCATTATAAACGGTGCCGAACGTGTTATCGTCAGCCAGCTGATGAGAAGCCCCGGCATCTATTACTCCGTAGATTTTGATAAAGTCGGAAAAATGCTCATCTCTTCCACCATCATCCCCAACAGAGGTGCATGGCTGGAATATGAAACAGACTCCAACGACATCTTTTATGTTCGCGTAGACCGTACCCGTAAAGTGCCCATTACGGTCTTGATCCGTTCCCTTGGGGTTGGCAGCGACGAAGAGATCATCGAAATGTTTGGCGAAGACCCTAAAATCATTGCCTCTATCGAAAAAGATATCTCAAAAACCCATGAAGAAGGTCTGCTTGAAATGTATAAGCGCATCCGTCCAGGGGAGCCACCTACGGTGGAATCTGCCGACGCGTTGCTGCGCAGTATGTTTTTTGACCCCAAAAGATATGACCTGGCTAAAGTAGGCCGGTATAAATTTAACAAAAAGCTTGCCTTACGCGGACGTGTACCCGGCTTTGTTTTGGCCGCCGATGTGTCCGATCCGTCTACCGGCGAAATTATCGCCGAAGCAGGCACTAAACTGACTGCGGAGTTGGCGGACACCATCCAAGATACGGGCTGCCCTTATGTTTTGATAGAACATGAGGATCGTACCATTAAAGTACTCACCAATATGATGGTAAAGGCCGACGCTTTCCTAGAAGCCTACGGTCTTACTGCCGATCAGTTTGGCATCAAAGAGCGGGTCTATTACCCGGTACTTGCGTCTCTCTTAGAAAACGCCGCCGATACCCGGGAGCTGGAACGTGCCATCAAAGCCAACATCAGCAAACTGATCCCTAAACACATTACCTTTGAAGATATTATGGCCGCCATCAATTATGCCATGCAGGTAGAATATGGCATCGGTCATAAAGATGATATAGACCATTTGGGCAACCGCCGTATACGCGCCGTCGGTGAGCTTTTACAAAACCATTTCCGTATTGGCCTAACCCGTATGGAGCGCGTGGTTAAAGAGCGTATGACCGTACAAGACATGGATATTGTCACGCCTCAGGCCCTGATTAATATCCGGCCCGTAACTGCCGCCCTTAAGGAATTTTTCGGCAGTTCTCAGCTGTCTCAATTTATGGGACAAACCAATCCCTTAGACGAACTGTCTCATAAGCGGAAACTGTCTGCCCTTGGGCCCGGCGGTCTTTCCCGTGACAGAGCCGGGGTAGAGGTGAGGGACGTTCACAGTTCTCACTATGGGCGTATGTGTCCTATTGAAACGCCGGAAGGGCCTAATATCGGTCTCATCAACTCTCTGGCTACCTATGCCCGCATTAACGAATACGGCTTTATTGAAGCCCCTTACCGTAAACTGGATAAATCCGGCGAAGTTCCCCGGGTGACTAACGAATTTATCTACGTCACCGGTGATGAAGAAGAAAACTACACCATCGCCCAGGCCAATGAACCTCTTAATGAGGACGGCACCTTTAAAAACAGCAAAGTTTCCGGCCGCTATGGCGAAGATATTTTGGAAGTGGACGCAAAGCGTATTGATTTAATGGACGTTTCCCCCAAGCAGATCGTATCGGTGGCAACCGCCCTCATCCCCTTCCTTGAAAACGATGATGTTACCCGTGCGCTGATGGGTTCTAACATGCAGCGGCAGGCCGTACCGCTACTCACTACGGATTCTCCGACAGTGGGTACCGGTATGGAATACAAAGCCGCCCACGACTCCGGCGTAGTAGTTTTAGCTAAACGAGACGGTACGGTAGAAAATGTATCTGCCGATCATATCACTATCCGCTGCCCGGATGGGGACAAAGATGTGTACCACCTCACCAAGTTTATGCGCTCTAACCAAGGCACTTGCATTAATCAACGGCCCATCGTACAAAAAGGCCAATTGGTGCGAGCTCACGAAGTCATAGCTGACGGTCCCTCCACACAAAACGGCGAGCTGGCCCTTGGCAAAAATCCACTGATTGGTTTTATGCCTTGGGAAGGTTACAATTTCGAAGATGCGATTCTTCTCAGCGAAACCTTGGTTCAAGATGATGTATATACTTCCGTTCATATAGAAGAATATGAGGCCGAAGCCAGAGACACGAAGCTTGGCCCGGAAGAAATTACCCGTGATATCCCCAATGTAGGTGAAGACGCTTTAAGCAATCTTGACGAAGAAGGTATTATCCGCATCGGTGCGGAAGTATCCCCAAATGATATTTTGGTAGGCAAAGTCACCCCTAAAGGTGAAACAGAGCTTACCGCCGAAGAACGGCTACTGCGAGCCATTTTTGGAGAAAAGGCCCGCGAAGTCCGGGATACCTCTTTACGGGTCCCTCACGGCGAAAGCGGCATTATCGTCGATGTAAAAGTCTTTACCAGGGAGCGCGGAGACGAACTGCCTCCGGGCGTTAATCAGCTGGTACGGGTATATATCGCTCAAAAACGTAAAATTTCCGTAGGGGATAAAATGGCCGGGCGTCACGGTAATAAAGGTGTTATTTCTATGGTACTTCCCGTAGAAGACATGCCGTTTTTACCCAATGGCCGTCCCTTGGATATCGTACTAAACCCCTTGGGCGTTCCGTCTCGTATGAATATCGGACAGGTTCTTGAAGTTCACTTAGGCCTGGCCGCTAAAGTACTGGATTGGAAAGTAGCCACCCCTGTCTTTGACGGGGCCAACGAAATAGATATTATGGACACTTTGGATTTGGCCAACGACTACGCCAATATGGCCTGGGAAGATTTTTCCGATAAATGGCAGGGAGTCCTTGAAACAGATATTTATGAAGCCCTGCACCAAAATCTCGACCACCGGGAAGAGTGGAAGGGCGTACCCATTACCCGAGACGGCAAAATTCGCCTCCGGGACGGACGCACCGGGGAATATTTTGATAATCCGGTCACCGTAGGATACATGCATTACTTGAAGCTCCACCATCTGGTAGACGATAAAATCCACGCCAGATCCACCGGCCCCTATTCTTTGGTCACTCAGCAGCCATTGGGCGGTAAAGCTCAGTTTGGCGGCCAGCGCTTTGGTGAGATGGAAGTGTGGGCGTTGGAAGCCTACGGCGCTTCCTATACTTTACAGGAAATTTTGACTGTAAAATCCGATGATATCGTCGGCCGCGTTAAAACCTACGAAGCCATCGTAAAAGGCGAAAATATACCGGAACCCGGCGTACCGGAATCCTTTAAAGTGCTGCTAAAAGAACTGCAGGCCCTGTCCTTAGATGTAAAAGTGTTAATGGCAGACGAAACCGAAGTAGAAATGCGTGAATCGATCGAAGAGATAGAAGAACTGAATGTAAACATTGAAGGCAATGAAGGGGACGAAAGCCGCAGCTATGTGCGCAAAGTCTCTCTCGGCCCTGATCCGGTCATCGAAGAAGCCGATTTTGAAGGTGATTCTTTGGCGGATACCGTATTACCCGATGCTATCTCCGAAGACGATGCACAGGAAGATGAGCCGGATCTTCTGGCAGATATCGAAGGTGTCGATGTTTTAGATATAGACGACAAGCTTTTGTTAGATGAAGACGACATAGCAGAAGTGTTAGAAAAAGGCTTAGCCAAAGATTTAGATGATGATGAAGACTTAGAAGACGAATTAGATGATGAATAAAAAAGGGGCGCGAAAATATGCAAGGGAAAGCAGAGCAAGCCATTGCATTTGACTCCATTAGAATAGGCCTGGCATCGCCAGAAAAAATTCGTGAATGGTCCAGAGGCGAAGTGAAGAAGCCGGAGACCATCAACTACAGAACTTTAAAACCCGAACGTGACGGGCTGTTTTGTGAGCGGATTTTTGGCCCTAATAAGGATTGGGAATGTCATTGCGGTAAGTACAAGCGTATCCGTTACAAAGGTGTTGTATGTGACCGATGCGGAGTGGAAGTAACCAAAAACAAAGTGCGCAGAGAGCGTATGGGCCATATCGAACTGGCGGCCCCCGTATCCCATATTTGGTACTTTAGAGGGATACCCAGCCGTATGGGACTGATTTTGGCTATGTCTCCCCGTGCTTTAGAAAAAGTTTTGTATTTTGCATCATATATCGTATTAGATCCGGGTACCACCGGTATGGCTCAAAAGCTCCTGTTAACAGACAAAGAATACCGTGAAGCCCAGGATAAGTTTGGCGCCGATGCCTTTACCGTGGGTATGGGTGCCGAAGCAATAAAAACCCTGCTCCTTGAAATTGATCTGGAGGCGGAATCTGAGGAGCTGAAAAATGCCCTTAAAACCGCTACAGGCCAAAAAAGGCTGCGTTTTATTAAAAAGCTGGAAGTGATCGAATCCTTCCGTCTGTCCGGCAATAGACCGGAATGGATGATCATGGATACCATCCCGGTTATTCCGCCGGATTTACGGCCCATGGTACAGTTGGACGGCGGCCGCTTTGCCACATCGGATCTCAATGATCTGTACCGCCGTGTTATCAACCGTAACAACCGTCTTAAGCGCCTGTTAGACTTAGGCGCACCGGACATTATCGTACGCAACGAAAAGCGGATGCTTCAAGAAGCGGTAGACGCTTTAATTGACAATGGCCGCAGAGGCCGCCCCGTGACAGGACCCGGCAATAGGCCTCTTAAATCCCTGTCTGATCTCCTTAAGGGCAAGCAGGGACGCTTCCGTCAAAACTTGCTGGGTAAGCGCGTAGACTATTCCGGCCGTTCGGTTATTGTTGTAGGCCCCAACCTAAAAATTTATCAGTGCGGCCTGCCCCGAGAAATGGCCATCGAGCTGTTTAAGCCTTTTGTTATGAAAAAGCTGGTTCAGGGAGGCTTTGCTCATAATATTAAATCCGCTAAGCGGATGGTAGAGCGTCTTCAGCCCGAGGTATGGGACGCTTTGGAAGATGTGATCAAAGAGCATCCCGTTATGCTAAATAGGGCCCCTACCCTCCATAGACTGGGTATACAAGCCTTTGAACCTGTGTTGGTAGAAGGCCGCGCCTTAAAACTGCATCCACTGGTGTGCGCCGCATACAATGCGGACTTTGACGGCGACCAAATGGCGATCCATGTTCCCCTATCCGTAGAAGCTCAGGCAGAATGCCGGTTTTTACTGCTGGCACCAAATAATCTGCTAAAGCCCTCCGACGGTGCCCCCATTACGGTACCTACCAAAGATATGGTTTTAGGTATCTATTACCTCACCCTGCAAAAAGAAGGGGAACTCGGCGAAGGCAATGTATATATCAGCGAAGACGAAGCCGAGCTGGCCTACGAAAACGGTCATATCAGCCTCCACGCCAAAATAAAAATCCGCCGCACCATGGTCGATGATGATGGAGTCGAACATTCAAGACTGGTAGATATCACATTGGGACGGGCATTGTTAAATCAATCCATCCCACAAGATATCGGCTTTATAGACAGAAGTATCTTCGAAAATAGATTTTTGTACGAAATCAATGACTTGGTAGACAATAAAGCCCTGGGCCGCATTGTTAACCGATGCATCAATAAATACGGGTCTACGGACACGTCGCAAGTCCTTGATAAGATCAAAGATTTGGGCTTCCACTACGCCACCCGCGGCTCCCTTACCGTGTCCGTATCGGACATGGAAGTGCCGGTCACAAAAGAGCAGGTACTGGCCTCAGCAGAAAGCACCGTAGAAAATGTTCAACGCATGTTCCGCCGCGGCCTTATGACCGACGAAGAGCGGCACAATAAAGTCATCGACGCGTGGAGTGAAGCCAACCGCCAGATCACCATCGACTTGATGGACGGTCTTGACCGATACAATAACATCTTTATGATGCTGGATTCCGGTGCCAGAGGTTCTAGAGATCAGCTCAAGCAGCTGGCCGGTATGCGCGGCCTGACCGTTAACCCTTCCGGTAAGGTTTTAGAAGTGCCAATCAAATCCAATTACCGCGAAGGCCTGACTGTACTTGAATATTTCATTTCCGGTCACAGCGCCAGAAAGGGTCTGACTGATACGGCCCTCCGTACCGCCGACTCCGGTTACCTTACAAGACGTCTGGTAGACGTATCCCAGGATATCATCATCAGAGAATGGGATTGCAAAAAGCAGGACGAGGATGTACCCGGCATGTGGGTATCCGCCTTTATGGACGGGGACGAAATGATCGAGTCATTAACCGACCGTATCCGCGGCCGCTGGGCAATAGAAGACATCAAACATCCGGAAACCGGCGAAGTCATCGCAGCGGCAGACACCCTTATCTCTTCCGACCAGGCAGAAGCCATAGAGGCAGCCGGTGTCGGCCAAGTACTGATCCGCACCATTTTGACCTGCCGGTCCAGGATCGGATTATGTTCCAAATGCTACGGTGCCAACATGGCGTCCGGCCGAGAAGTCCGCATTGGGGAATCCGTAGGTATCATCGCGGCCCAATCCATCGGCGAACCCGGTACCCAGCTGACCATGCGTACCTTCCACTTGGGCGGTATCGCAAGTAACGAAGATATTACCCAGGGTCTGCCCCGTGTAGAGGAGCTCTTCGAGGCCCGTAAACCAAAAGGCTTGGCCATCATAGCGGAATTTGCCGGTCAGGTCACGGTCAATGACACGAAAAAGAAGCGCGAAGTCGTAGTCATAAACGAAGAAACCAACGAGCAAAAAGAATATCTCATACCATACGGTTCTCGTATCAAGGTTCATAACGGCGATATCATACAAGCCGGTGACGAACTGACCGAAGGTAGTGTTTATCCTCATGACATCCTTAAAATTAAAGGGTTAAGAGGGGTACAGGACTACCTGCTGCAAGAGGTACAACGAGTGTACCGTTTGCAGGGTGTGGATATCAATGACAAGCATATAGAAGTGATCGTGCGCCAGATGCTTAAGCGCGTCAAGATAGAAGAAAACGGCGATACAGACTTTTTACCGGGCAGCTTAGTCGACTGGCTTGAGTTTGAAGAGCTAAACAGATCCATGGAAGAAAAGGGTCTGGAACCTGCCGAAGGGTCCAGAGTGCTTTTGGGGATCACCAAGGCGTCTCTGGCAACGGATTCCTTCCTGTCAGCGGCTTCTTTCCAGGAGACCACAAGAGTATTGACCGAGGCATCCATTAAAGGCAAAGTGGATCCACTTATCGGATTAAAAGAAAATGTTATCATCGGCAAGCTGATACCTGCAGGTACGGGTATGCAGACTTACAGGAGCATTGAAGTAGATGCCCTTGAAGAGCTTGAAGAAGATGAGATTTTGCATCAATAGTCGAATATTTCATAAAAACTCTAAAAAACGAGGGTTGGCACAGTTCAGTTCTGTGCCAACCCTCGTTTTCGTTGTATAACAAACCTTTTTTTGTTGTATAGTGCAGACAACTGGTTGTACCATAGAAAATCAAAAAAACGCCGACTATCGTCTTGCTATTTTTGCTGGCCTGCTTATTAAGCATAAATATATCATAGCCAGCCTTTAATTGAAAAAATAAATATTGAAACCAATTTACCGGGGATGGAGTATGTGATAGTCGGCGGTGAATCCGATACAAATGCCTATCATCTTGACTAAAACTGGGGCCTTGACATTAGGACTTTGTGCCCACAGGCCAGAAAAGCCAATATTAATTGTTGAGACAAGAATCGTCGCGAAGTCTCCATCTTTATATTAAAGGAATGTTATGGCAAAAGTATGTTTTTTGTTTTCACATTTGATGTTACAATAGCATTGTTGGAAATAAAAAATAACTGATGAGGTGTCCCATGAAAAAAAGATTATTACGCATTATCAGCCTGGTTCTCATGATGACAATATTCGTTTCTAACAGCAATAATCTCTCTGTACAAGCAACCCAAGCATTAATACCTGCGAAACAATCAGTACCGCTATCAATTGAAGCATCCAATCTTATCCCAACCCACCGCAGCGACGGAGTGATTAATTTAACACCAAACTTTGAGAATATAGTGCCCTATACAGTCGGCTCAAATCAAGAATGGGGCTTACGAACACTTTCACAATTGGATAACAGCGCAGAAAAAATACGGTTATACAATTTTCTTCTGAGAGCGCATACTTATTTGCTGATATATGATAGGCACGACTATATTGATGAATACAACTTTGTTAAAAACCTATGGCTGGACTTTCTTGAGGAAATACCCAGCGAACAGATTCGTCACATGCTTGATGACGAAAACTGGACCATAGATATTTCGTACCCCTTAGAGACCCCGTTTAATCTCAACAATGAAGAATTTGTGCAAACCTATCATTATTTCCAAGACGCAAATCCTCAATTTTTCCTTACTCGGACTATACCCGTTACGATACAATGCGATGTAGGCCTGACACCTTGGATTAGCATTTCGGCATATTGGGCTTTTGCTGATCGCAGACAAGACGCTTACAATAATATCCAAGATATGTTTAATGATTTTAAATCCCAAATGCACAATGACATTGATGTTACTAATCCATACCATGTAGTTAGATATGTCCATAGACATGTGATTGAAGCCCTTAACTATAATTTAAATCCCGACCAGCATGTCAGACAAAATTTGGATATGGAGCTTACGATTTTGGGATATTTTAGCGATTTGAGGCTGACAGCTTGCAAAGGACATGCAGTGACTATAATGTATATGCTAAACAGATTAGGGATCCCTACGATAAATCAAACGGGTATCACGTTTCTGCGTGATAGTAATAAAAATATTGGCAGTCACATGCCCCACGCTTGGAACATTGTGCAATTAAACAGAAACTGGTATGCTCTGGACGCTACCGGTATGTTCCGGGTAAATACCTCTCGCTTTTAAAAGAGGAATCAGGCTCATAAATATAATTATAGATGGAGGTATCAACATGCTAAGACATATCGTCATGTGGAATTACAAACAGGGGCTTACAGACTCCGAAAATCAAACAAACGCCAAAAAAATAAAATCCGAACTTGAGGCGTTAAAAGCGTCAATCCATGATGTCATCGAAATCAAAGTTCATATCAACACGCTTTCAACAAGTACAATGGATATTATGCTTGACAGCTTGTTTGAAAATGAAGAAACAATGGAGGCATACAAAATTCACCCGGAACATGTAAGAGTGGCGGAGTTTGTCGGATCGGTTTTGCAAAATAGGACTGTTATTGATTATTTTGAATAATGCCTCCAATAATAAGTGTCATTAAACAAATCCATTCAACCAACAGACCATAAATAGATTTCATTATCAGGGATTAGTAATTAGATTTGACATCCCAGGTATAACCAGCATATAATATAGACAGAATAAAGAGAGAACGTTGCGCAACGTCCTCTCCGTTTGGTCACAAGCGCTCCAGCGGTGGTGACTGGACTCCAAAATCAAATTGCGATTTTAGTGTCACAAATAAGCCTCCGTGGCCGGGGGCTTATTTTCTTGTGTTTCTTGAATTTCTCCAAGTGATATAGATCAGCATTGCAGTAAGAATCAAAGATGCCAACTCATACGGCGACAACGGAATCACAATCATGGCTGTACCCCTTTCCAGAAGTCCAGCCAAAACACCGCCCTCAGCGATTGCTTAAGCACATAATACACAAGTCTGTAAGTAAATATCAAGGCATAATCCTTCATAAAAGGTGCCAAATCCGCTAACTGCTCATTTGAATGGTAAACATCTACCCAACCACTAATCCATCAGCCCCCACATCCACCACAAACTCATGCCCTGCTTCCACATCTCCTTTAAGTATCTCCCGGCCAATCATCGTCTCAATCTCCCGCTGAATATACCGCTTAATCGGCCGCGCTCCATAAGCGGGATCATATGCCGCATCTGCCACATATTCTTTGGCCCGATCCGTCAGCGCAACAGACAGCTGCTGCTCCTTCAATCGATCAGATACCCGCGCCATCAAGATCTCAATAATGCTGGTCACTTCGACCTTGCTCAGCGGCTTATAGAAGATAATCTCGTCCAGCCGGTTAAGAAACTCCGGTCGAAAATGTGATTTTAACAGGGTTTCAATCATCTGCTTGACTTCATCTTTGATATTCCCATCCTCGTCAATACCGTCCAGCAGATACTCCGATCCGATATTAGAGGTCAAAATAATAATGGTATTTTTAAAATCCACTGTCTTCCCATGAGAATCGGTAATACGCCCGTCATCCAGCACTTGCAGCAGGATATTGAAGACGTCGCTGTGTGCTTTTTCCACTTCATCAAACAAAACAACACTATATGGCCTCCGCCGTACCGCCTCGGTCAGCTGACCACCCTCCTCGTAACCCACATATCCCGGAGGTGCACCAACCAGCCGCGATACCGAATACTTCTCCATATACTCGGACATATCAATCCGCACCATATTATCTTCATCGTCAAACAGGCTTTCGGCCAAAGCCTTTGCCAGCTCAGTTTTCCCAACGCCTGTAGGCCCTAAAAATAAGAAGGAACCAATGGGACGGTTAGGATCGGCAATGCCCGAACGCGAACGGATAATGGCCTCGCAAACTTTATTGACCGCATCGTCCTGTCCAATAACCCGCTTATGAAGCTCCTGGTCCAAATGCAGGATTTTTTCCCGTTCGCCCTCCAGCAGCTTGGCCACGGGAATACCTGTCCATCTCGCCACGATTTTTGCAATTTCCTCGTCAGTCACCTGATCCCGCAGCAGGGTAAAAGTCTTCTCACTGTCCTCGCTTTTTTCGGCCTCTTCCAACTGCTTTTGCAATGCCGCAAGCTGCCCGTACCTCAGCTCGGCCAGCTTCTCTAAGTCATACACCCGTTCGGCCGCCTCAATCTGAACATGCACGGCTTCAATTTCTTCTCTAATCTTTTGAGTGGATTGGATGCTTGCCTTTTCCGTTTCCCACTGGGCTTTTTTGGCGTTGAAATCCTCCCGCAGCTCTGCCAGCTCCCGCTGGATACGTTCCAGATTTTCTTTAGAAAGATAGTCCTTTTCCCGCTTCAGCGCCGCTTCCTGAATTTCCAGTTGCATAATCCGGCGGGCGATGACATCCAGCTCGGTCGGCATAGAATCAATCTCGGTGCGGATCATGGCACAAGCTTCGTCAACCAAGTCAATGGCCTTATCCGGCAAAAAACGATCGGAAATATAGCGATGAGAAAGAGTAGCCGCGCTGATCAGTGCACTGTCGGTAATTTTTACTCCGTGATAAACTTCGTATCGCTCTTTTAACCCACGTAAAATAGTGATGGTGTCTTCCACCGTCGGCTCACCCACAAACACCGGCTGGAACCGCCGTTCCAGTGCGGCATCCTTCTCCACATACTGTCGGTACTCATCCAAGGTAGTCGCGCCGATACAATGCAGCTCACCCCGGGCCAGCATTGGCTTAAGCAGGTTACCCGCGTCCATAGCCCCTTCGGTTTTTCCGGCACCAACGATGGTGTGAATCTCATCAATAAACAGAATAATCCTGCCGTCCGCTTCCTTGATTTCATGCAGTACCGCTTTGAGACGCTCTTCAAACTCACCGCGATACTTGGCCCCGGCGATCAGCGCTCCCATATCCAGTGCAAAGATAGTCTTGCCCTTGAGCCCCTCCGGCACATCTTCTCGAACAATACGAATAGCCAAACCCTCGGCCACAGCGGTTTTTCCCACACCCGGCTCCCCAATCAGTACCGGGTTATTCTTGGTCTTCCGCGACAGGATACGGATAACATTACGGATCTCATCATCCCGCCCGATAACGGGATCCTGCTTCTGCTGCCTGACCTTTTCCACAAGATCATAGCCATATTTAGTAAGGGCCTCATAGGATTCTTCCGGGTTATCCGATTCCACTTTCCGGTTGCTTCGGATGGCTTTCAGCGCATCCACAAATTTATTTTTATCCAAGTTGATTTCGCGAAAAATCTCTTTCAGCGTAGGCGTATGCTTTTCAAACATCGCCAAAATAATATGCTCGGTAGACACATATGCGTCCCCGTAAGATTTTGCTTGCCGTTCCGATTCGGTCAATATTTTATCGGTGGTGGGAGAAATATAGATTTTATCCGGCTCACGTCCGGGACCGGAAACCCTTGGCAGCCGCTCAATCATGCGATCAACGGTGGCCAGCGCCCGATCGGCGTTGATTTCAAGTTTCTCTAACAAGCGGGGAATCAGCCCGCCATCCTGATCAATCAAGGCATAGAGGATGTGCTCCGGCTCCACTTGAGTATTGCCATTTTCAATGGCGATGTTTTGCGCCGCTTTGACAGCCTCCAATGATTTTTGCGTAAATTTTTGCGCGTCCATATGTATACCCTCCCTTAAATAGTTAGTTTTCCAGCCTTTAGCCGAGCCAGGTAAAGCGGCTCGATAGACTGCCCATAGCTCCAATTGGCAAAATAATACTTGAGCAGCTCATCAAAAACATGGATATAATTGCTGATTGCCTCTCCGATGAGCTGTTCCCCATCCCCCGCCGTCGGACAAAATATCTGTCTGCCAAAGTAGTCTGTGTCTGTCCAATAGACGATTTGCCCGGTTTGATTGCGTGCGAGATAATTGCGTTCAAGCGCCATCCAATGATCAACAAATGCCGCAAAGCTGCGGATTGTTTCCATGTCGTGGGACCGCAAAACCACGTTTAACCTACCCACCGATGACCGGTCACCGTGCCGTATGCGGACTTCATATTTCAGCTCCGGCCGATGAACACGCCGCAACGGGCTTTTGATAAACAAGACAAGACCCGAAGGGTCCGCGCTGGTCGCAAACTGACCCGCCCCTCGCAAAGCGCTCTCAATGCTTTGGATAACATCAACATAGTTTATACCCGTCTCCCGAGTTTTCAAGTATTCGCCCAGCGCTTCTTGCATAATATCCGAAACAGAGACGGCCCGTTGCTGCGCAAGCCCACGAAGCTGCGCCCGCATTTCATCCGAAATCCGAATGAGATTGAAATCGTCATTCATAAAGCAGCACTCCTTTCTGTTGTGAGTGTGTATGGTCATTGTAAAACACCTAATGCCAGTCTACAAACAATGTGATTTTTATAGCGAAAATAAAGTACCCCATCCAATAAAAAAAGAGTCCATCCATGCTAATTATAGTTTAAACATCTTTTAGTGACAAGGCTCGCTTAGCATTTTGTGTTCTGATTCGCTTTTGCGCTTTGCATTGAATCTTTTTGAGCGCAAAGGCGGTACGAATTTTTTCACGTTTTAGGGTTTGCTTACTGAAAGGAGGGTAGATTTTCCCGACTGGAAGGGGTGATATCCACGATGACCTATGATTCTATGATAGTGACGCTAACGTTTGGCATTTTGCTCGTTAGCTTAATCAGATTAGTTATTGTAATAATCAAAAACACGAAAAAATAACCAGCCCCTTTAGCCTAAGGGTGAAGCCGGTTATCTTTCTCTTGAAATATAATCTAAGCAAGCCCACCGTCTTTTCAGCGGTGTGCGAGGGGAGCGTTAGCAGACGTTCCCCGTTTTTATTGTACCTTTACTATACGATAGCTATACGGTTGGTGTCAAATATATCCCGCGAATCATAACGGCTCTCTTTAACATAGAGTTCAAATGAACTTTTCATTTACCTTAAGTAGGGTCTTATCATTTTCCCAATGTGTTAAAATAGTGTTAAAACCCAAAAAATAAAAACCCTGTCTCTATCTACAATGCGATAGTTACGGGGTTTTTCCTGAATCACCCGGGGCTCGAATTATGTGCCTCGGTGAAATCTAGTAAAAATATGTATTGTGGTGTCTTGAAAAGGCCCTTAAATACTGGACTTCTCTTTAATCAAGTAAAATTGTATAAAATTATTTTTTATTTTGTAAAGGGTAAACTAAAGGACAGAAACATTACTTGCTATCTTTAGCTTTACTAAGCTTTAACTTACGCTTAATTTTCAGCATATGATTTTTTGTTGCTATGTCTATATCTTCATCTGGCCCAAACTCATACCGAGCTCTATTAACATAAGAAATGAAATTCCCTTTGGGTTTCCTCTTTTCATCCCGACCCTTTCTCGACCGTGACCCTTTGAAAGTATATTTGGCATATAGCACTTTCGCACTAATTCTATTACCTTTATGTGTTTTGCCATTACTATCTAATATGGTTTTTAGTTTGCGATTCATCCTATAATAATATTTCGATATTGTCTTACCACGAATCGTAATTTTATGTCCATCAAACGAAAATCCCAAATAATCTATCCTGCTATTTTCTTTAATAACATGACTAATATTTATAGGACATCTTCTCTCTATCTTTCTTTCGCAGCAAATAAAAATTTGAGTTTTTTTGGGTTCTAAAGTAAGACGCTCAACAGAGTCTTTTATATCAAGAATTTTTCTGTATTGTAACTCTAAAATGTCTTCATCTTGTTTAGGAAGAACGACTATAAAGTCGTCGCTATACCTCATATATAAACCGCCTACTTCTTTAACAAATTCATTCACCATTTTGTCAAATTCAAGCATATATATATTCGATAAAACGCCACTTATTGCCGATCCTTGGGGTATACCGTAAAATTTATTATTTCTTGTAACATTCTTTATTCCTGCAATTTTATCATGCCTATATTTTCTAAAATCTACTGCTGAAAATACTCTATCACATTTATTAAGCACATCATATGCCATTTTAACACTTTCTGGATTTTTCATGCTAACCTTTATTTCGTTTAATTTAAGGATGCTTTCAAGCTGCCAATATGAAAATCGTGTAATATTCTTGAAAACCGCAAAGTAATCGTCTTCTAAACGTTTTGTACCTAACCAATCCAGTAACCGTTCTTTAAGATAAGAGTGATCCAGTTCATCAAAGAAACTTTTGAAATCACCAATTAAAACAAAACAATCCCCCAATTCTTTGATGTAATCATACGCTTTCCTTGCATATTGAATATTACTCATATTTACCTTGTTATCACGGTATGCAATTGCAACATTATCAATACCATCGCTTTTTAGTCTACGATTGTAGTGTTGATTAAGCAAATGTCCACAGTAAGAAAAAATATATCTATCCAAATGTGCAGAGTAGTAGATATATCTTTTCTTTTCATCTTGCTCTTTCTTTTTCACATCACTACCATTTTTTATTCCATATTTTTTCTGCCTAATTATGTAGTGAATGAATGGATAGAAACTATGCTGTGCGATTTTCACTGGATTTTTAATATAGTCCCAAGCTTTTGACAGATTAATTTTTTCATCAAAGTGAGCATATCTACGATTGTTTTTGTTTTTCTGTTTCCACCTGCATAAAGCAGATTTGTCCTGTCTAAAAGACATATGGTTTCAGCCCCAAACTCAAAACCCTCTATTATAATAGGGGTGGCAGCATCGCCTAAATAGAGGGTATAAACCTTCGTGGAATAGTATTGACCAAAAAAACTATTGCCAACGCATTATTAAGTTGTACTTAACACTGGTCATGACTGCCATCTCATTGAATCTTGATCCATGATATAATTGGTGCGGGAGGTGTATTGATGTTTATAACGGCATCTACTCAATTACAGCATAGAAACGATATTGTCACAATCTTGGTGTCGTTGTTCTTCTTAATAACAACCACAACCAACGACTTGACACTAATCGTTCTCCCGTACCCACATGAACCTGTACGGCAAATTTATAATACAGCATGTCTGTAATAATTTCAAGCTATTTCCAAAAAAATTGTATTGATCTACCTAAATATACAGTTATATGCAGGTGAGGCGTGGATAAATAGCAATTATGTATTCACCAACGAGTTAGGCGACCATCTGAAACATTCCAACGTATATAAACAATTCAAGAAGATAGCCTCTAACATTGGTGTATCATCCGCACGATTCCATGACTTAACGCCATGCTTATGCCGTAGCAGCTATCCAAGCCGGAGATGATGTAAAAACTGTACAAGAAAATATGGGACACCATACCGCTACTTTCACCCTTGATGTTTACGGGCACGTAACCGAAAAAATGAAAAAAGAACCCTCTCAGCGGATGGATTCTTTTATAAAGGGTTTGACACAAGGAGTATAACCAGCATATAATATAGGTAGAATAAAAGCGGGGAACGCTGCTAACGCTCCCCTAGGCAATATGCTTGACGGCGTAATGACCGGACGCCCAATAATTAATTACCGAGTGTCAAAAATAGACCACTACTTAGTCGTGAGGGTCTATTTTTTTGTGTTCCTGAAACGTTTCCAGGTGATGTAAACCAGTATAGCAGTAAGAATCAAAGAAAATAACTCATACAGCGTCAATGGAATCACAGTCATATGGCCTTCCTCCTTTCCAGAAGTCCAGCCAAAACACCGCCCTCAGCAATTGCTTGAGCATATAATACACAAGCCTATCGCAAATAGCAAGATAAAGGGTATTAAAATCTCTAAAGGGTAAACATCTATTTCGCAGCACAGAGAAAGTCCTGTAAACATTTAATTTACAGGACTTCTCTACTTCTGAATCACCCGGGGCTCGAACCCGGGACACCTGGATTAAAAGTCCAGTGCTCTACCGACTGAGCTAGTGA
>Ga0131853_10009608_pt1 | contig 17699 bp, 7 predicted proteins | sample TergutLab28metaG_FD_92764 | JGI IMG/M metagenome (GOLD analysis project Ga0131853, IMG submission 92764) | Labiotermes labralis P1 segment gut microbial communities from Petit-Saut dam, French Guiana - Lab288 P1 (version 2) (version 2) | ecosystem: Host-associated > Arthropoda: Insects >... | reverse complement strand
GTTTTTTTGGGTTTTTTTAAATGGCATTTTTTTTTTGCCTTTTTTTTTAATACATTAATGACTTTTTTATCGTCGTTTTGGGTTTTTTTTTCCCCTTGTAAGGAACTTTTGAATTTAAAAAAAAAAAAAAAAAGGCACCCCCCCCCCCCCCCCCTCAACTTCTTCGACATTTGGTAATGTTGAGTTTGTGCATATATATATATATATATCAGTCTCTGGGGTTTGTCTGTTCTGCAGCACATGGGAAGATGCAGTGTTGATGCTGACTTGTACTCACGATTATTAGCATCTCTGCACATGAAGAACATCAGCACGGTTCCAGTTAAACACTGTCCTAATTCATTTGGAGTGGCACTCAGCCACCATAATGGTTGGAAGGTGACATACTCTGGTGATACAATGCCCTGTGATGATCTGGTGGAGCTCGGTATGTACGTTAGGCCTAAATGTAAACATGGAAAGGGAAATACTTTGGTTCACATTGGGGGATTATGGAGACAGTGTAATAAATTATGTTCTCTCCAATTTTTCTTTCTTGCATCTGATAATTTTAACCCTTTGTTTTTGGAATATTTGTAACTTTCTTTGTTGGGTTAATTCTTTTGCCTTGTGTGTGAAAGGTCTTCCACATGAAGATAGACTATCCTTTTTGTGCTTTCCCATAGTCAGTGAAGGTGATTTTCAGAGTAGTTAAATACTCATTTGGTATAGCCTCTAACATCACTATGTTAGATGTTTATACCAATAAATTATTTGATTTTCCAACACAACAGGATGCAAAACATCAAAGTTCAGAATATCTTCTTAACAGAGTTAGTACATGCACAGTATGGCCATAATTTATTCACCACATTACAAGTGTGCATCAAACACAAAGTACAGGTGATACAAAGAGATTGCATGCTGTATTTGATAGATCATCTCCAACCATTTCCTAGAAGTTTACAGTGTGCTTGTTCATGGTGGTGTGGAACGAACTTCAAAACACAAAATAGTGTCATTGCAACACAAAGGTAAATGTGTTATGGGTACAGGGGCCTAAAATCTGTGATAAAGGTGCAGAGATGTTACTCTGTTGTATATAGAGGACAGTCCTTTAAGCATTTGTTGGATCATTTTATGGATACTGACAGTGACTTGCATAAGAAGGCCTTGTGTAGACACTGGCACAGATGACAGATTTTATGAGGCTCTACAATGCAGCATGGGTAATCTGTCCATGCTAGTGGAGAATGTCAATTTCCATAGACAAACATGCGTAATATTATCCTCTGTTGTTTAAAGTTTAAGGTGTACATAATTCAGATAGTGCAGGCAGTGGACATGGATGATCAGCCTCATTGGAAAGAATCTTTGAGCATGCTGAGATGGACTAGCATTGATGGTAAGAAGTGACATAAACAAACGGATCAAGATGAACTTTTGAACACAGTAAATTATTCCTAATATCTTTTGTATTTCATATTTTCTGCATGTATGTCAAGTGGTGAATAAATTATGGCCATTCTGTAGATTTATATGTTCAGGGATGTCATACTGCTGTGGTGTCCAAATTCTGAATGTTGGCAAACACGCAGTTCACTAACAAGATTGTCTTCACTTCTTATAATAAAACCAACTAGATGCACTAATTTCTCAAATTTATTTTTGAAATAAAACTCTGCATGTTTCGGACAGTTCCTCTGTCCATCATCGGGAGTTTTTCACTGTACACACAGCAAACCTGCATGACATATACCATTGCTGTGTGTACAATGAAAAACTCCTGATGATGGACAGAGGAACTGTCTGAAACATGTAGAGTTTTATTCTAAAAATAAATTTGAGAAATTAGTGCATCTGGTTGGGTTTGTTACAAGAATCTATCACGATGCACGGTCACCTGAACGTCAGATTGTCTTCACTGACTGTAAAAGTGCTAATAGTTAAAGAATAACTGTAATGATAGTGATAAATTGCCAGGTAGAGGGAGTGACTTGTTGATACATGAAGCGACATTGGAGGATGAACTTGTGGAAGAAGCTAAGTCCAAACTGCATTCTACGACTTCACAAGCAATTGAAGTAGGGCAGCGTATGGGAGCCAAATTTACACTCTTGACACACTTCAGCCAGCGTTATGCCAAGCTGCCACGCCTCAACGCCAGCTTTACGAAGGACGTTGGCATAGCATTTGATAACATGCAGGTGCGTGTGAATTCAGCGTAACCTCCGTTCATCATTCCCATATGCATTGTTTTCCCACAGGTTTCATTCATTTATTCTTCGTCTTATAGGTTTGACACATTTAAAGCTTTCCTGCAACTATTGCTTTCCTTCATGTACATTTTTTTCTCTCCCCGCGGTCATTTTAGGTATGATGAGTAGACAGTTCTTTGTGTCAAGACAATAAATGTTAAGCATGTTAATGAATCATCTGTTTTACAGAAAGCTAAATAAAATTGAATTACTGAAGATTAGATCTGTCATAGTTTAGTGACATTGCAGCAAGCCCAGAAATAAACGCGTTTGCGTAATTCTTGCCCCAATTTTGTGCAGAGTAAAATGAGAACAAATTTTTTTGCTTTGTATCATTATTTTAATAAGTTGTATTGAGTTATTCGTCATATTAGACATGTAAGATAATAATTCAATAATTTGCCTGCAGATTGTTTTGGATAGATCTGTGCTGTGGTCCAAGATAATGGTGTCACAAGGAGCTATTCTGAGTTAGCAGTACACTGTGCAACCCCACTGTCTGCTCTACCTATCCATATTCATTCCTTGACCATAGCTGCCCTGTTTGGGTGATTTCTAGAAGTGTTAGATTGCCTGTAAATGCCATGCACTGATTTAAGGATGGGTGCTTATAGGAAAAGGCCATTTGATGGGAATGAAATGCCAGCTTCAGAACAAAGAACAAGTGGTTCTGAATCTTTGCAAAGTCATCGTGGCTGAAATAGTTCCATCACCCTCTTCTGTATCAAGTTTTCAAAAAAATGTTTTGACATTCCATAAATGAACTACAGGAGACTTAGTGAACTATAAAATTTCATTTATTAAACTAGAACATAAATTTAGGTGCACATTTTAGGTGTGTTTGCAAAATTGTGAAAAGCAACCATTAGCTTTAGCTTGTCTGTCCATCCGTCCATCCACACGGAACAACTCGGCCCCCTCTTGTTGCATTTTCGTAAAAACTGATATTTGAATATTTTTTGATAATCTGTTGAGAAAATTCATGTCTCATTAAAATCTGACTAGAATAGTGGGTACTGTACGTTAAGACCTGTGTATATTTATGGTAGTATCTTGCTGATTTTTTGTTAGAATGAGAAATGTTGCAGACAAAAGTTGTAGAGACAGTCAAAACAGACATTTTACGTGCAGTAACTTTTTTTTTAAAAATCATGCCATGTATGAGATGTGGAAAAATATGCTACAGCCAGACAGGCCGCAGATCACAATATAATACAGCACATGCATTTGGCATGCTGTGTAACTTAGGTTAGGGACAGACACACACACACACTCTGAATATGCGATATTTATTGCTTTTCCATAGCAACGATGGTTATGTGAATGCTCCTCAGTATTACATTATAGGCATGCTGCCTTTCTCCTCATCCCCATATGGCTCTCCAGTCCACCATACACTTATCACTTGATTTTCTTTTTTGATTTCCTCCATCCCCTTTCCTTCTCCTTCTTTCTTTCATATTTTTCCCTTTTTTCATAAGCCTTCCCTTCCTGCACCTCTTCTCATCCCCATTTCCTGCCTGTGACTTCACACTCCAATGCTGTTTCCCTCACAGTGACCTTGGTAGCCCCCCCTACCTCAATTTACTCTTCCCCAGGGCTGGGGCAACCCTTACTTCCTCTTCTTGCTCCCCCCTCGTCCCTTCTGCGTCTATTTTCATTTTCATATTTCTCTTAATCTTTATCCTGTAGCACCTATTACCCCCTGTTCTCCCTGGCCCCACAGGGCTCACCATCATTCTGTGTTCTTTATCCCACTATTTCCTCTTTTTTTTTCTCTTCACTCCCTCCCATATACTCTTCCTTTCCTTCCTTCTTTGTTTTTCTTGTTCCTTTATGTCCTCCTTTCTTACACATGGTGGTGGCTTCATGTTCCAGGGCTATTTTCCTTCAGAGTACCATCTCCAGTAACCCTTTGGTTAGCATAACATTCTCTGAGAACCAGTCACCACTTACAACAATCCCTATATAACTATGCACCTAAGTGTTTCCAGCTCCCCCCCCCCCCTCCCCCCCAGCTTGACCCTCGAAGATGGTACCTTTAGGTTGTCCCGAAACATCTTTAACCAACTACCATTCTACACTACATAAAATCCCAGAAGAGTGAAGATCTCAAAATATCAGTTCATCATAAGACTTCAAAAAAGGAGAAATTCATAACTAAAGTAATGTAGGCTGAAGATGTGTGAAGTGTCTTCCCTGACAAAGTGTGTTACAGAAAGGAACACTGATCTTGATGGAGCAGAACTGTGGTTTAGGAGCATGTAGTTTCCAGGTAGCAGCCAATCCTCGTCCATGAATACTGATATTCAAGCATACATACACTGAATTAGAGACATGAGCCATTGCATGAAATAGCACCTAAAAAGTGTGTATGTGTGTGCATGTGTGTGGGTGCAGTCCGTTATATCACATAGTTCCTTACCACTGAGTTCTGGAACATTAATACTCACAAAATCAAAGATGATGATGATGATTTGATGTATTTGCTTCCATGTTTGCCCTCTGTATATCACATTTTACACAAACATTCCCTTTGCCTATGTTTAGGACAAAATTGAATTTGAATCCTTAGATAAATAGTTCAAAGCCAGTAAACTCTCATTAAATTTTGATGAAACCTATTGGATACAATTCAGAACTAAAAATAGTCCTCAAATTGATTTGAACATTAGGTATGCTAATAAATTATCTCTAAAGGATACAAAATTTCTTGGAATATATGTACACAGTACCCTGTCTTGGAAAATTCATATTGAACAAACTACACACAAATTAAGTGCATCTTACTATGCAGTGAGATCATTGAAATAATTCATATTGCAAGAAACATAGCAGGTAATTTACTATGCCTGTTTTCATTCTGATTTGAACTGTGGGTTATTATTTCAGGGGAACTCCTCACATAGTGTGAACATTTTTAAAATATGAAAGAATGTAATGAGAATGATTACACAATGCATAATTAGAGACTGACAGAGGGGCTTATTTGGGAAATGAAAAATTGTACCTCTTCACTCACAACATTTACTATCACTTCCCTTATTTTTGGTTAACAAAAAAATTAATACCAACCAAATTATGTCAGTAATGTAAATGCTAGACACAACTTTCACTGACCTTTATCAAAGTTTTTTGCTATATAAGAGAGAAGTCTTACTCAGTTGGCATAAAAGTATTTAACAGGTTCCCACAAATTTTCTGAAATTTAAATGATAACCCCGAATCATTTATTTCAGGCCTAAAGAATTATTTACATTTTTATTCCTTCTAATTTATAGATGAATACTTTAGTATAAATAGAGAATGATAAATTGAGCTAAGTCAGTTTTAAGCTAATTGTATTGTTCCAACATGTATACTAAATTTCTTGAGGTGTTATATATATCCAAAGGTAGGAACCTCTTTTGGATTTATGGAATGTGAATAACTTCAAATTCAGGTTGCTGGGATTGTCATCATCCGTAACAATATGAGCCAATATCTGGCTTGTTCCATTTTCATGGGCAATGGTTTATCTGTCTTGTGAACTGTCAATGTACATTTCATCTACATCCATATTGGTGCAGTAAACTTGGCAGACATGCTTAATAGAAACTGTACCAACAATATACTTGAAAACGTGTTTGGTTTGATATTTATGAGTGTAACATTAACCTGTATGTACTTCAGGTGAGGCATATTGTTTAAAAAAAAATGTAAAAACATGCAAAGGCGTGGCACTGACCACCCACCCCCATCTAGCACCAAGGTTAAAGAAAGAGTCCACCTCTGGGCCTTTGTGGCCTGTTATAGGGTGAACTTTACCTTTACCTTTACATAGTTATTAGTGTTAATATGGGCCATCCTGGTTACTGTTTTTAATTAAGTTATACTTTATGTCCCTTACTTAGGCTGTAATTGACATTGTATAACTGTCAGAAGGAATAAGCTACCAATGTTCTGATTCTTACACCTTTATGAATTTTTTTTTAATAATCACTGTACACCTGACACCATTATCTATCCCCAAGGCACAGAGATCCCCTGCATGTTGGACTGCAGTTCTGAATTTATGTATAATGAGGTTCATAGAGATTGTTTACCATCCTGACTGCTCAAGTGTGTTAGTGAAATTTTGTATTTGGCAGCCATGTAACAGTGGAAGTCTCTACTTGGAAATAGTATCCTATCACTGGCTTGTGTCTCACCACAACATATTTCATTTGTTACCTGTTTCACTGAGAAACTGAAAAGATAGAGGATTTGTTGTATTCCGCAAAATTAATGATTAGTTTATTTCCTAAATAAGGGAATGCCCAAGTGTAGAAAGAGCCAGTCAGATTTCATTGCACTGAAAGGAGTTACGAACTGACTGACTGTATAGGGACTTCATTGAGCAGTTCATAGATTTTCAAGGAATATCCTGTTATGGAATCAGTTCTGTTCTAACATCCAATCTTCAAAGATTCATTGTGATATTTTATTCATGCCTACATGTAGGTTTTCTGTGATCTCGGTCACCTTGACATTATTTAAACGGTTTAATACGCTTTTCTTGTCTGTGCTACAAGTTGAATATTAACCAAGTAATATGACTGTGTAGGTGAGACTGGGGGAGCTGCCCCTACTACCATTGATGTATCCATCACTCCGATGCATGTTTGCTGAACATTATGAGGAAATGGAACAGAGGGCAACCCGCAGGCTTGCAAGACAAGAACGTGTACAGCAGGCGCTTAACTCATGATCAGAACGTGGCCATTATTCTGGTTTTTACTGTATTGGATAGTGTCCATGTTCACTGAAGTAATAAATGCTGTTTGATTTGAACTTTTTTTTTATGTATCAGTGAAATACAATTTTTGGAATAAATTTACTTTCATTCCAAATCGTCCATTTCATATTCTGTACACTTGTGACCCCATGATCACATTTAGTGGTTGTTGTGAACTTATATTGAAACATCATGGAAGTAACAACACCACTAGATCGCACTAGTTCACATCGTAGTTCTTGGCAACTACGGTGTGAACAGGACGTGCGCCACTTGGGTGACCTAATACCTTGTCACCATTATACATCACCTAATATGAAATCTCCATTCAATATCTGCCATCAAAGAAAGCTTCGTACAAGACAGACTACTGATGTCTGTCACTTCTAAGATATTTTAATAATGAAAATTGCAAATAGAAAAACTGGAACTGTTAACATAATTGTAAGAAGTGAGATCTACTTCCATAATGTAACATGTATACCTCCTCTGATGTGTTTTAGAAGCCAGCTAAGATAACCCTATGGGGTTGAAACATGCAGGTATGTGCATTATTTGATAAAGTTGTGTTTGGTGGTTATCTGTTTATTCCTTATTTTCTAGTCCAAACATAAGGGGGGAGAACTCAATCCTTAATTTTACACATAATACATGTTGCTTATGAGTATTACTGTCTTGAAATGATTACATCATTAGCAGTTCGATATAATAGAATTTTTTTTACATTATGTAGAACTGGCACAAATTTTAATGACTTTAACAATGTAATACGTGGAACAGGTTTTAAGTGCTGATTGAGATGTATCAGCACTTACTAATCAGACGAACAAAATGTACATACTTTGTTATAATTTTTAATGTACAAAACTCCAACATCTTTCGGACCTCACTGGTCCATCATCAGGGAGTGTTTCCAGCTTCACTGCAGGGCCTCACTTTGGTCTGGAGTGAGGCCTCAAACATGTAGAAGTGTGTGCATTTTGTTGGTATAATTTCTAACAATTGTATCACAATACACAGAGTGAAAAAAAAAAATCTGTCAGTACCTTAAGCATACGACAACAATTTAGTTTATGTAAGACCTTGGCCACATACACTGCAGAGCTAATAGTAATAATGGATCTGCTACAGAATTCTGGGCAATAAGGCAGCGGAGGCTGATAATGTTACTGTCATGGTTCATATGTGTTTCTAGCAGTAGTTCGCATTATGCTCTTTGAGTTTTGGCCAACACACAATGCACCTACAACACGTATGATCACTGATCATAAATGAAGATATTCAGACAATCCGTGTAGTCGGGTGCCGAAGCTCTAATCCATGGTATATGTCGTGTGTACAAGAAGGAGAAGAAGAAGTAGTCTATAGCAGAATGGGCATAAACATTCCAAGGTACTGGTTGGTGAAGTATTCTGGCCTTGATAGTAATCAGCTGCAGTTACAAGGTGGATGTCGGTAGCAAACATAATTGTATGGTGGGAGGCTTTTGTCTGTGTCACCGCAGTTTGCAGAAAGAGGCAGCTTGGCAACATGAACTTCCTTTGAACACGTACGCTACATTAACGTACCTGTCTATGGAGTTTCTGTCGGGATCGGCCGTGCTGTCTGTAGAAAAAGGAAGACGGTGCATTTAACACCACAGCTGCATAAATCCAATACAGGATAGAGAAGGAAGCACGGTAGGTGTGGATTTACAGGTTTGTGATTAACCGTCATGTAGGTAAACCTATCATAAGTCGTAGATCCTAGTGATTGCATGAATTAATTCATGTTATAAAGTGCGTGACCATAATTCCTTATTATTGTTCCTCGAACATGGTGTATAAAGAAAATTAGTGTAGCGCACTGTAGATTATTGGGATGTTCAATGGTTGCTGTGGAGCCTTTCCCCAAGGTGTGATGTGTTTTATTTGCGTGACGTAATGATTTTCCACAGGGACATTATTATTGTTTTTAACTTTCTTTATAACTTTCTTTCATTTTTCATACGTTGGCGTCGCTTTGTTTATGGCTTTTTATTTGGACTCCGTCCTTTGATTTGAAATGTACAATTCTAAGAATTGCTACATTTTTGAGAATGGCTAAATCTCTATCCTTGGTTAAGCTACAGAAAGATAAGTGTATACTGCAGGACATGTTAAAACTAATTTTCATTGGTGGGTATTAAAATTAAGGCAGCTGAAAGAATGAAGATATAGAAGAACAGCAACTAATTTTCACTGGGGAATACAAAAATAGAACAATCCGCCATAAGTGTGTGGTGGGTTGACCAACAGTGAATAGTAGATAATTAAATTACTTTCCAGGAAAGCAAGATGAAGTGAAAAATAGTGGGGTCACCCCAAATGATTTCAATATAGGCATACAGATTTAAAGATGATTGTAACACAGCAACAACCATGCACATTGGCTTATAGCACAAGACACAGGTTCTGTCAACAGGGAATAGTAAAGCTCAGCCCATAATATATGTGTGTCACTTTTGGCAGGGAATCTGTGAAAAACTAATAGAATAGCAGTAAAATTAAATCTCAACTGTTTGTACTTAAGCTGGAAGCAAAGTTGTTTTCTGACTGACCATCATATTAATATACAGTTGTCTTCAAACTTTAAACTGTTTTACATTCCTTATCATCAACTACATAAACAACTACAAATTTTGACACTGCCAGGGCAGTATATATTATCATTACTCTTGTTTGTTATTAAATATAGAGAATTTTTTCCATTGAACTCAGGCATTCATGACTAAAATACTCACTATAATGACAGTTTGCATCCTCCAACAACTAATTTAAAACTGGTACAAAAAAGGAGTTTTATATTCAGGTATTAACATTTTTAATTGTTTACCAACGAGCATTAAATCCCTTTCTAAGGATCCTAAGCATTTTAAAAATAAATTGAAGGACTTTCTCCTTGAACACACATTGTATAGGCTTAATGAATACTATCAAGTGACTTCAGATAAATCTATTCATATGTACTCATGCAAGACTAATTTATAATACTAGAAAAGGTATTGATAAATTTATGTACCTATTAAAATTTAAGAGAAAATTGTATGTTCGTAGTTAAGGATAAATTTGTAATTTGTAATATGTATGACAAATGCCACGCATACTGTGTACATATTGACTTGCTCTGTATCTACAAAGATTTACTAGAGGAGAATAAATACAATACAATACATGAATGGCATGCTGGAGGAGTGTGCATTGTAATTGGCACTGTTGTATCTCAACTCCACAGTAATTACCAAGGATAAAAATTAAAGTACTCTGAATAGTTAGTGTTGGTATTGATCTTATACACCTTTAGTACAGCGTAAATGTATCAGGTTTAGATATTTGTGTTGAAGTTACGTATGTGAATAATTTTGTTTTGCAGCACAAAATGGACAAAATCAAAGTGGAACATGAATTCCATGACATGAATGATGAAGGGCCAGTCTCATTTGATATGCTGCAGAAAGGAGCTAAAGTAAGATTTTTTTTCTTATTCTGTTAATCATGTATCTTTTACTTACATGAGAAGGAATTGCAGTTATTGCATGGGGTCATGTGTCTCTGTCCTGAATCACATTTTGTATGATGTGAAAAAGTGTCTTAATGGTGACCAGCTGCACTAGGTAAGTGAGAGTGGTTTTTTAATTATTGCTGACTGCATGATATAGGTCACTCACCTTGTGAACAAAGACATTTATAAATTCAGAGTAATGATATGTGTGAGAAGGGAATGGTTTGGGTATGTGTTAAGGGCCCCATACATTCTAAGTTAAACTGTAAAAAAATTGCATGAAAAACTGAACTGAATGTGTATGGGATTCCCTGAGTGAGCTGCGCAGTTCTCTGTGTGAAAGACGGCTAAAAAGAACATTTCTGAGGCCTGCGCTATTGTCTGTCAAAACCGCGCAGTTTACTCCGTTTTTCCGTCGATAAAATCGCTCAGTTTAACTGAGAGTGTATAGTGCCCTTTAGTTCTTCCTGTAATATCTATTCCATTTTTCTTTCTTCAAATTTTATGACTGTGTGCAACATGTAAGCTGGATATCACAGGATAGAAATTGTGTGTCTTTGAGGTCTTGGGCTTGAATCGGAACTCAAACAGATGTTAAGGCATTGGGCACCTTTGTGCCCAAATTGTCACCTTTTTTCATAAATCAGCTACATAGCTGTGCCTACTACATGGCCACTTATGCCTGACAACATTTCACATTAGCTGCTTATGCAATGTGCTGCCTGGTTGTACTGCCATGTGTCTGTGTTCTGCTTACCTGCTTCATACTCAGGTGTTTAATTGTGCCAGTTTTTTATTGGCTGTTATGTCAGTCCTTCAACTTAAAAGGAAGTGAAATTTTGTGTTTCTTAGTAGCGTAAAGAGTGACACACAATTTGTTGTACACGGCAATACATTCCTTTGTTGCAAGTGTGATTTTGCAGTCATTGATTTTGAATGTTAATATCCCATAATAATTTGGTTATGCATTACAGGGGTGTTGATAAGTCCTTAGCCCGACCAGGAAGGAAACAAGCTAATGTTTCTGTCAGAGTGGTGTGAATTTCCTTCGGCACCTTGTCTTGCAGGAAAACAAACTTGATGACAGCTCACGTCTCGATGGTGGTGAAATCGCGCGTCCCTGACACGCTTCCGAGCTTCTTTCCTTCCTGGTTGGGCTAAGGACTTATCAGCACCTGGTATTTTCTTCTTTTAACATGCTTTTTTAGCAGCAACATGTACTTGAAGACTTTATGTATTAGTGTTTGAATATTCTAAGAATATGAACTGTGTTTTGAAATTTAAAATATAATGAATCCAGCCCTTTTATTCCCATGGCTGTTATCTAAACATAAGATAGAGGAAACAGGTTGGAATATTTTGTCATGTGGTCATGGCAGAGATTGCAGCCAATTCACAGTACGATGACTATGCTGACATATCTTTCATTGTTCCTTCAGTCTATCCAGTCAGTTGAGTACCTTCTGCATCATTATGCCATTTACAGTTCATTTGTCACAATCACCCTAATTACACCATATGCAAAATCAAAATATGACATTAAGTACATCAGGGATTGGCCATACAAAATTCATAAAACTAAATTAAATGGTTTGTCTGCATAAAACAGTGGAGCTTACTGCAAAACTATAGAATGACAGGTGTTCACTGGGGCTGGCATAAACTTCATTTATACAAATTTTGGTTTAACACGAAGGGCGATACTAGTAGATGTTTTGTTTTACAGTGTACTGCAGCATCAATCAAAGTAGAACCTTGTTCAGATGATGAAATTTGTTCATTGTCTTCACTTGGTGAAGGTGAGGAGGAGCATCTTATGCCAGTATTTATCCCTGTAATGAAATCTGAAATGAAGGCAAGTTATATTTTAGTGTCCTGTCCTTTTTGTAAAAGCATTTATAGGCAGAGTTTGCACAAGTGTATCTCATTCATCCATGCCAAAGCTGTGCGCACAAATTATGAACATAATGAGTGTGATTTCCTGCGTACCGACATCATTGATCATGAAAGAATTGGGAAAGACGTGGCCTATTTGTGCACACGGATAGAGTTTAGCTCACTTGTACCTCAATAAATATTTTTCAGAGTGAAAAATGCGTTGAACAAGAGCCGTAGCGCAAGGTGAAACAAGAGCCGTAATGACAAGTGAAACATATTGTTTGTGCTGTACACTTTGTCATCGTGTTATGGTTGCTGAGATAATTGTGGCAATGTTAGAGATGTACCAGAATTGTTATTCTTTGTGTTCATTTCATAATTGTTACCGTAACCCTTGGATAATGGATCTTTTTTTTTAAGTTTATTTGTTAAACTTAAAGACAAAAAAAATTGCCTCTGTTCAAATTTGTAATTTCTGATGCAGTTATGTAGAATGATATGCATAAAATTTGTGAGAACAATAAAATATACTCTATACAGCAATATGGATGAAATATGCATGTACTGTGATTGTCCTTGGAATTATTGAATGTTATTTGAATCAGTCAGTAATACCATACTGTTGGAGAATTCATTTTATGGGACAAGGACTGTGCGGAATTTATGGCTTCAACATGGAATGCATGGTGCAACAAAAAATCGGCCTTTCTGAATGTAGGAGTGATTATGTTTTCTTTGTTGTGTGGAGCCTTTAGTTGCTTGCTAATGAGTTATATTTTCTACCAGGAAGAGTCAGATGACGATGTCACAGTCCAGGAACGGGTGAATAAAGGGATAAATGTAGGAAAAAATGAAATTAGGCCAGAGAGGTGAGTTTAATTTTTGTGGTATATTGTTGAAGTTACTCACTGATGATTTGTACATTATTTATAAGTTTATTTATCAAAAATATCAAAATTCTTTATAAGGTTGCAGAAAGAAGGAATGTTTTATGTGGAACAGTCTGTTTCTGTGACCTTGTATGACACCCTGAAGAACTGGACAGATTCTTTTTACAGGGCTATGTATCTTTCGGGTTTTGTCCATCTTGTACTACTAAAGTGGATAATTGTAAATAGCATTTTAGAAACTGGATCTCTTTCCATCTGCAGGTAAAAAAGTAGAATGTAACTTACTCAGCTGTGCTCCTTAAAACAGATGAGAGTAGCTCAACTGGTGTGATAGTCCCAGCTAATTGGGTACCTTCCCAGTGTTTTACTTGCAGATGAAGAAGATTGATTTTTATATGGTCCAGTTTGTGAAGCATTGTTTTTCCTGTATTGTATTTGTGGAACACTAGATGACAAAGTCCAAAAGCTAAGTACTGCCACATGTAACACATTTGACATTTAGCCTGGACACTTTCAGTAAAAGTTATCTGGCAGTTCTGATTTTAATCCATATCATTCCACAATAAATATAGTTTACATGAGACCATAATTGGACTTTTCCATATATGCCATAAACTCTTTCAGTGATTCGGTATAAAATTTTATGTGAATCTGATTTTTATGCATATTGGTACATAATAAAACAATGAAAGTGCACTGTGTTTTGTATCCTATAAATTGTTTGCAATCAAATTTTATATGGGGAACTTCCAGTAGAAATTGTATGTGTGATACTCATTTTATAGTGTATTTGCATAGTATTCACCATTCATGCTTGTTTTTTGAGCTATTCAGAGCTGAAGAATGATGCCTTTGATGTCAAAAAACTGTATCAGCATTAGTTTTACAAAGGTGCTGTGCAAAATTTCTTTGGTGGAGGCAAGCTTTTGCATTTCTGAAAACTTGGTGGCTCTTTTGGTTCCAAGTTATTAAGTCTAATCCAAGACAAATCACAAGTGATTTCGGATCATAAGAAGTTAGTGTTGTTGGTGACAGTGTGTTGTATCTTGCCAGCAGACTTAATTCATGTTTGTTTCTGGTCATTGCTGAGGTAATGTTGAACTCATGGGGTTCACAATTGGGATATGCCTGATTTCACCGATGGAGTGGGTTCGGCCCTTTCCACTGACACATGTAAAATGACGAGACATTTTGTATAACATTAGTCTTGCATCTTGCAACCACAGTTGATTATCTTTGCCAATGTTGATGTCTGCAATGGCAGTACTTTAGTGTCCCACTCCGAATTTAGTTGACCCCCTTTTTGTTACAGTCTTTAAAATGCGTCGACCATCTGAAAGCTGTAGGTCTGCTCATTTCTTCAGGACCATAGGTTTGTTGTCACTTAAATGAGCTACTTGTCCAGCCCATCATGACCGTTTTAGTATGGACACAGAATTAAGATCTTCACTGTAGGATTTCATTAATTTAAATTCTGTATTATTTGCAGGACTTCATTTTCATGTATGCACTTCCAATTTGATGTCTGTGTGACTGTGCATCACTGATACAATAGTATAAACAACCAACTAGATTAAACAATAACAACTTATAAGTAATTTCAATCAGCTCAACATGTTTTGGTCGATAATTTCGTCCATCCTCAGGAGCACTAGACAGTGTTTACAGCTTGTGGTGTAATGCACTGGAGAAGTTGCCTGCTCACAAGCCAGCAACTTCGTCGGTGCATTATACCACAAGCTGTAAACACAGTCTAGTGCTCCTGAGGATGGGCGAAATTATCGCCTGAAACATGTTGAGCTGATTGAAATTATCAATAAATACAATTATTGTTGCACTTAGTTGGCTGTTTATACTAATATACTTCCAATTTTATTACATTCTTTGATAAGGTGACATATTTAACTGAGAACAAAAGCTTTTAGAAATATGGTGATGTTCACAATTTGTACTATTCGCTTCCTACTTAGGTATTGCACTGGCAGTATCTCACATTGAATAGCTTTGATGGTAAGACAAATAGTAAGTAATGAGTTAGAAAGAACGTGATGAAGGATTAATGAGGGGACCATCCCGGCATTTATCTGGAGGGACCAAGAAGAATGCTAAAGAACTTTGCTGAGGATGGTCTATGTCTCACTCAAGATTTTAAATGCTGCCTTTCAAGTACAAGTCTAAAGCAGTACCACAACACCCCTGTTATTGTGGCATTTGAATGGAGAAAACTGGGATAAAAAGGAGAATGTAGTTCACATGTTTGAAACAGGAACTGCATTTGGAGTTTCCCAGGCAAAACGCGGGAGGCCAGTTGGAATTGGTATGAAGGTAATATTGAAAAGAGTCTTGAAGGAATAGGTCGTGGAGATGGGAATTGTATTAATCTGGCGGGCTGGATTTTTGTCATGATCCTGAAAAACATGCAGGTTGCATAAGAAAAGGGAATTTCTTGTTTAGCTGTATAACCTATGCCACTGGTTAATTAATGTGTCTTTGTGAAGATGGTCTGCTCTGAGTTTGGTGTTGTGTGCTGTAATTTAAGTTTTCTGTCACAGCAGGAAGTGGGTGAACAACGAACAGGAAGATGCTGCTACCACAGATGCTGACTACCAGGAGGATTATGGCAGGAAATCTGATAGCCTTGTTAGAGTTAAAATTCCTGGAGAAGTCAGACATAGAAGGTGCAGAAATAATTCTTATACTTCAATAAAAGTGAAGTGTCATAAATGTCAAATATGCAATAAAATGTTTTATAAAACTGATTCCCTCCAGGCACATATTCGTACACACACAGGGGAAAAACCTTTCAAATGTGAAATTTGCAATAAAAGATTTTCAGAAAGAGTGAGTGTCTCAAGGCATCGGCTGGTTCACACAGGGGAACGGCCTTACAGTTGTGACATTTGCCACAAGAATTTTTCTCAGAGGGCGCATTTGAATGATCATCATCGCATTCATACGGGTGAGAAACCTTACAGATGTGAGACATGTAACAAAGAGTTCTCACATCATGGAAATCTTGTGAAACATAAACTTCTGCACACAGGTGACAAAACCTATAACTGTGATGTATGCCAAAAGAAATTCACACGTAGTGACACACTCAGAAAACACTCTCGTATACACATGGAAGAAAAACCATTCAAGTGTGATGAATGTGACAAGAAATTCACATGTAAGTATACACTCAAAAGACATTGTTTTAACCACTTAGGGGAGAGACCTTACTATTGTGAAATATGTCATAAAGTGATCTCCGGAAATGATTGCATCGTACATAGACTTTTACATAAGGGTGAGAAACTGTATCCCTGTACCGTCTGCGGTAAAGGTTTTGCACGTAGTTCACATCTTGCTAGACACCAGCTTATTCATACAGGAGAGAAACTTTATATGTGTGATGTGTGCAGCAAGAAGTTCTCTCAGCAATCACATCTGACCAATCATTATCGTATCCACACAGGTACAAAGCCTTACACATGTGATATATGCAATAAAGGTTTCTCACAGAGCGGAAATTTAATGACGCACAGACTTACGCACTCTATTGAGAAACCTTACGGGTGTGACTTATGTAACAAGCAGTTTACACATAAAAATGGTCTCAAGAAGCATTATTATATCCATACGAGAAATGTTTAGGAACCAACACAAATGCACACAGAAATGTTTGATTTTTGGCTTCTTTAACAGTGTTTTTCAGTTTCAGATTTCATGTAACATTGGTTAATTAGGTATTGTGTGTATATATTGGAGAAATAGAATGTGAAGTGAAGATATTCTAAGTTAAAGATTTCCTTTGGGTGATGCATAAATCACTGTACATCAGTCACCTGCGTATTGCCATCTGACATGAATGTTTGGCCTTTGAATGCTTAGCATTGCAGACAGACATAAAAATGCATGGTAATAAATCTGGTCTGTATGCACAATATTTGAGCTTGGCATTCAGTTGGTCCTGACTTCCGTGGGCCCACGGGGACAGGAAATGTGCTGCCCCTGAGTTTACCACAAAATTTGTTCTTGAACTTGGTGTGCAGCTTTTGAGTTCTTTGAGGAGTAAGGTTTGCACTGATTGTGTCATTACTTGATTTGAAGTCCAGAAGCAGGGTCTGTCTAGTCACTGTGGTCCTATTTGGACAGATTCACCACTTGGTATGCCATGTGTTTCTCATCCACTGGTACCGGGCCCTGGCATCAGTTATACCGGGCCGCGAGAGGTTCTCCTGGAATTTGTCATTTTAGTTTTTTAAACAATTTTCATGAATAAATGTTTTATAGTGGAAATGTTCTGAGGATAAAAATATTCGTGAATGTGTCGAAAAACTCAGACCCAGATGTTGGCCTGAGGAAACTGCAATATGCTACAAGATTTCATTAGTCCAGTGATTGATAACTAATTTAAATGTAATTTTATATTTG
>Ga0131853_10009607_pt1 | contig 17700 bp, 17 predicted proteins | sample TergutLab28metaG_FD_92764 | JGI IMG/M metagenome (GOLD analysis project Ga0131853, IMG submission 92764) | Labiotermes labralis P1 segment gut microbial communities from Petit-Saut dam, French Guiana - Lab288 P1 (version 2) (version 2) | ecosystem: Host-associated > Arthropoda: Insects >... | reverse complement strand
GCGGCGGCAACCAAGGCTGTCAATGCCCAACTGGCGGCGGCAACCAAGGCTGTCAATGCCCAACTGGCGGCGGCAACCAAGGCTGTCAATGCAACAACCAAGGCGGCAACCAAGGCTGTCAATGCAACAACCAAGGCGGCAACCAAGGCTGTCAATGCAACAACCAAGGCGGCGGCTCCGGCGGCGGCGGTGGCGGCGGCGGCGGTGCTGGCGGCGGCGGCGGTGCTGGCGGCGGCGGTGGTGCCGGCGGCGGCGGTGGTGCTGGCGGCGGCGGTGGTGCTGGCGGAAACGGCGGCACTGGTGGCCCCGGCGGCAACTGGAACTGGAACTGGAATTTCAACTGGACTAACCCCGGTGCTGGCAACGGCGGCGGTGGCGACACCAACATTAACGTTGATGTGAACAACAACAACGAAAACAACCAGAACCAAGAAAATAACCAAAACCAAGACAACAACCAAAATGTTGATGTGAACAACGAAAACAACAACAGCGCCACAGGTGGCGCCGGCGGCGGCGGAACCGGAACCGGCACTGGTACAGGCACCGGAACTGGTACAGGTACCGGCACTGGAACTGGAACAGGCACAGGCACAGGCGGCGGCGGAACCGGCACAGGCGGTGGTGGTTCAAGCGGCGGCAGCAACATCCCCAAAACCAACGAAGCATCTGCCCTGTGGGCAATCCTGATGCTGGTTGGCTCCTCGAGCCTGGTTGGCCTGGTTACGGTTGTTCGCAAAGTTTCCGGCAAAGAAACTGTTTAGCAAAAAAAAGCGTTGACTTTATTCGACAAAAGTGGTATAATTAACCTATCACGCGACATAACGTGACGCAAACCCCGGCAAAGGCAGGGGGTACGCTCCCCGGCGTATCCCCTGCCCACAAAAAAAGACAGCGGAGGACCCCTTTATGAACCTCAAGAGCAAAAGCAAATCCTTTTGGATCAAAGTGATCGCCATTGTGTTGGTGATTGCACTGGCCGCAGGCACAGGCCTGTTCCTGCTGCTACGACGCACGCCGACCATGGTCATCGCGTCGCGCAGCGAAATCATTGAAACCTGGGACAACCAGGGCATCACCCGTTGGATGGAAAACCACCTTGGCGTTCGCATCCAGTGGGTAGACTACAGCGAAGACACGGCTGCTCGCCTGCAACTAGACCTCACCCGCGACGCCGATGATCTTCCCGACGTGTATCTTGGCCTTGGCCTAAGCGGACACGAACTAGACATGCTGATTCAGCAACAAGCTTTCCTTCCCTTCGAGTACATGCTGAATCACACACCGAATTTGCAAAGTATCATCAACCGTGATGTGGACCGTTTGCCGCAGTTTCGTCTGAACGGCAGCATGGTGTCATTCCCGGCCATCAGCGACCATTTCAGCGAGTCTTTCCCGCAAAAAGCGTGGGTTAACCGCGATTGGCAGCAACAAGCCGGCCTGGATATGCCCAACAACCCGCAAGATTTCCTGAACATGCTGCGTACGTTTTCGCAGCAAAACGATGGCGCACCTTCGCTTGGCGTGGCCTATGGCGGCAGTGGCGCAAACCAAACCACTTTGGGCTTTTTGGTGCAATCCTTTGTGACCACCGACTTTGACCTGAGCGGCACCGGCAACTTCCTCAATGTGCGTGATGGCCAAGTATATGCTGGCTTTACGCAACCCGAGTTCCGCCAAGCGCTGCAAATGCTCAACACCATTTACAGCGAAGGTCTGGTAGACAGCACGCTGTTCACCCAAGGCAGTGAAGTATTCTTCACCGGCGGCCGTGGCGACGAGCGCTATGGCGTGATTTTCGCCAACGACCTGTATGCCTTGTTCCGCGACGCTGACCGCGCCGCAGCTTGGGATCCCTTGCCACCACTGAACAACAACGGGCATCGCTCCACCTTGGTGCGCTCGAACGAAGTTCAACTGGGCGGCCTGATGATTCCCGCACGCATCGGCAACGAGCGCCACGTTCGCGCCCTGCAATTCGGCGACGCCCTGCTTTCCACCGAAGGCACACTGACTGTGCTGTTTGGCACAGAAGGCAACGGCTGGTCTGCTGCAAACGCCAATGCGCTTTCCATGGGCAGTGGCCAAGCAGCCACTTGGCAGCTTGCCGAAGGCGGCTTCAACGGCCTTGACTTCTATGGCCAGTTCCCCGGCATGGTGCCCTTCTGGATGGACGCCCGCCTGCAAATGGATCGCCAAGCCCCACAACAAGGCACAAGCTTGGCCACCAGCGCAAACTGGCAGGGTTACCTGAATGTGGTTACCCGCGAAAACTACGAGCAAACCGGCTTGAACAGTGCAGCGTTTTCGCTGCCGCAAGCAGTGCTGGAAACCGCAGACTTCAGCGGCTTGAACGTGCAAGGCGTTTCGCAGTACCTTACCCAAGCATCGCGCGAATTCATGACTGGCGCGCGCAGCATTGAAGGCGGCTGGAGCGATTTCATCGCCGAGCTAAACAGCCTTGGTCTGCCAGCAATTATCGCAGCGGCACAAGCTGCATACGACGCGCGCTAAATTAGGATTGTAAAATTGTAAGGGCGGCTGTCTTCGGCCGGTCGCCCACACGTGAAAAAGAGTGAAGTGGAAATGAACGGAAGAAGAAGCAATTGGATTTTGAATATCCTTTTGGTGCTCTTGGTGTTGGCGCTGGGTCTGGGTATCGTGCCGGCATTCTTGGGGGCAGTTAATCCGAATTTCCAAAACACATGGTACGGCTTTCGTCCCTACATTGTGCTCAGCGATTCCATGGAACCAACCATCATGACCGGCGCGCTGGTAATTGGCCGCGTGGTGCATTTTGCAGACCTCGAAGTAGATGACATCATCACCTTCGAGTTTAGCCACAACGGCAACCCCACGCTCAATACGCATCGCATTGTGCAACGTGAGACCTATCAGGTCAGAACCCAAGGCGACCGCGAAGACATCACCATGCCGGACGACGCACCGGTGACGCAGTACAACTTCCGTTACCGCGTGGTTTGGTACTCCAACACCATTCAGCTGGGCAGCGTAAGAGGTATATTACTGTTCATTGTGTTGCCGGCTGTTGTGCTGGTTCTGCTTGTGGCTGCTTTGCTTGCACTCATTGCACTTGTGCGCCGCAAGCGAAACAACACCGTGCCGCTTGCCCTGCCGGAGTATACCACAGACGAAGAGCAAATGCAGCCCCACGAAACGCTACCATTGCAACCAGATGTGCAAAACCACATAGACGTTGAAGAAGACGATGACGAATTATGCGGCTTGATTGAAGACTCGCTGCGTGCGCCGTCAATGCAAATTGACGACGACAGCGACGACGATGAAGACGACAACCTGCTGGCCATGCTTGACCAAGCCTTGGCCATGCACAACAACAAGGAGGAACATGAATGGTTCGACAAATTGATGCGGCAAAAGGGTATTGCTCTGCCGTAATGACCCAACTGGGCAAGCAACGCAAGTGGTTTCCGATTGCGGTGGCCGGTGCAACACTGTTGCTTGGCATTTTACCCATGGCAACCGCGCCATGGCTTGGCCTAAACATCAGCGTCTATCAACTTTCGTTTTCGGCGGTGCTGCGCTTTGTGCTTGCCCCGCTAACCATTGCGGCCATTTGGCTGTTTGACCGCTTTATGCAAGACTTCTCGCGCTACACCAAAGTGGTGCTGACCATTGCGGCAGCCGTGCAAGTGGTTTCGCTGTGCATGCTGTTGTATTCCGCCAGCAATGCGCTGACCCAAGAAATCTTTACGATTTATTCTAACGCACCCGTCATTCGGCAAAGCCTTGGCTTGGGTGCATGGCTGATGCTTGCGCTAAGCGCTGCGTTCTTGGTTGACTGCGGCCTACAGCTGACCCGCGGCAAAGCAAAAGCCCCCAAACAAACCGACAGCTCGCCTGTTTCGGCGATGTAAAATACAAAGGACGTAAAAAAAAGAGCGGGTAGCAGATTATACTGCTACCCACTTTTATTTTGATTTACCGTCTGCCGCCGCGGTAGCCTCCGCCGCCTTTATACGAGCCACCACCCTTGAACGATGACCCACCACTTGGCTTAAATGAACTGCTTCCCCCGGCACGGCGCGCCATACTGCCAGCCGCTGCACCTGCACCAACCGCCACAGCACCTTGATTAATGCGCACACGCTGCGTGTTGCTAAACAGGAAAGTGTCCTGATTCTTCGTGATGCGGAAATTGCCCATGTAGTTGCAGGCGGCCTTTTGCGGCACAGCCGTGTTCATTTGCTTTTTGAATGCACCAACCACCGCAATGGCCGTGAACACGCCAATGCCAACACTAACCAGCGACCAAAAGATGCTCAACCCAAACAGCAGCGCAAAAACCAGTATCATTGCCGCCGAAATGCCTGCGAACAGCCCCAGCCACCATGCGGCGGCACGTTTTTTGCACACAGGCAACTGTCCCACAAACTTGCCGGTTTGGCCGTTCATAGCAAAGCGGTAGTTCTGCCCCTCAAACTTGGCGTTGAGGTTCCACACAGGCATTAGCGCATAATTCGCCTTGGCGTGGGTGAGCCAAGCCTGGCTGTTTTCTCGCTTAACGCTATTGTAGTTCCCGCGTCCGGCCTGTGCGCCGGTGAGGGCTTGCTCCATGCTTTCGCTGCAGCGTTTTTCAATGCGCGGGCGGCACTGCTCGGCCGTCACGTCATACATATCCGCCAAATAACCCGACAAAAACGTCATCTGGAACGGCACAATACCGCTGTGGTCGAAGGGCTCAATGGCGTCCATATAGTTGCTGTCCATCTTGCTGCAAGCGTCCACAGGGATCTGCGTGAACGCGGCATCGCCGGCACGCCGCAGCTGAAAATGGTCGGTGCGGGTGTGACGAAACTGGCGATCGCTCCACGTTTTCACACGTGTGGCACGCCAAGTGCCATGGGCTTTCGCTTGGCAATCGAACAACCAAAATGGCACATAACTGCCCACGATTTCATCCAGCACGCTTTGGTCTGCAAACTGCTTGGGCAGCAAATGCTTGCCCTTTAACTTTTGCGCAAACGCGCCTTGTGCGGCAGCCTTATCCAACTTAAAGGGGATGATGCAATCGGGCTTGAACACGCCACTCAGGCGTGCAGGCAGCACGGTAGGATTGCCGCAGTAAGGACAACGGGTGGAGGCAGTTTTGGCGTCACCCAGCAGCTCACCTGCACAAGAAGGGCAAGTGAAGCCCTGCAAGTCGCTGTCCAGCCATTCTTCGCCGCCGCTTTGCATCCACTGGGTGTCACGCGGGGCTTCTTCCACTGCGTTGAATTCCTCTAGGGCGGTGGCTTCGAACTCGGTTTGGCAAAACGGGCACAGCATTTTTTGCAGCGACTGATCAAACTCGATGCCGCCGGTGCAGTTGGGGCATTTGTATTGTAATACGGCCATGATATTTCTCCTTTTATTTGTCGCTCCGCGAGCCTTCCTCAGTCGCCCGAGGCGACAGCTCCTTCCCGAGGAAGGAGCTTGGGGCTTGCTGCCGCGAGTCAGATATTTCTGCAATCTTTGCGCCCACCGTAAATAGGTCGTTATCTATTTCCCTATTGCGAAATCGCAAAACAAGCAAACCATGCCCAGCAAGATAAGCATCACGTTCTTTATCATACGCTATTTGTTCTGGGACGTAGTGGTGATTTCCATCCAGTTCAACCACCAACATAGCTTTTGGGCAGTAAAAATCAACTATATAGCTACCAACGATACGCTGGCGATACCATTGTTCAGGGCGTTTTTTCAGGAACAAATACCACAAACGATTTTCATATGGTAGGATTGTTACGCATTCCACGTGCGCGCTCAAGCAATGCAACACTACCCTTTTCAACACGATTGTTCTGCATGTTATTCACCTAGTTTCCGCTTAAAGCCCCTAGCTCCTTCCTCGGGAAGGAGCTGTCGCCTCGGGCGACTGAGGAAGGCTCGCGGAGCGATAAAACCAATCACCTTCTAAATATCTGAATGGCATTTTGCATATTTTCCACCACTACGTGGTCGAGCTCGCCGCCGTTTTCGCCGTCCACTGTCCAAACGGTCGGCTCGGCCAGCTTGAATTCGGCGCGGCGGGTGTGCAACAACATCAAATTCGGGTGCTTGTAGTCCTGCATCATCGCGCGGCTGAACGTGGCGCCAAGCTCAGCGAGATTTTTCGGGTAACGTGCCAGTAGCAGCTCAAATTTGCCGTCATTCAGGCCAACCAAACGGCGCGGCAGTTTAATCGTGCCGCCGATTGACGACGAGTTGGTCACCGAGCAAAACGCAAACGTGCCCTCAATTTCCTGCCCCTCGGCAGTGGTGATTTGCATGGTGATGGGCTTGATGCCGCGAATGGCCGCCGGCGCATACGCAAAATAAGCCATGCGGCCCCAGCGGTTTTTTTGCGTTTGCGGGGTGTTGAACGCAATGTCGATGAACGCACCGCAAGACACGATATAACTGAAATATTCGCCGCCGTTGAAAATTCCCACATCGTTATACAGCGGCTGGCCATTGAGGATAACATCAATGGCCTCGGCGTTGTTGTTGATGGGGATGCGCAACGTGCGGGCCAAGTCGTTGGTGCTACCGGCAGGTATGTAGCCCAGCAGGGGCTGTTTTTCCAGCTGCATCACACCATTGACCATTTCGTTAAAAGTGCCATCGCCGCCGCGGCAAACGATGATGTCAAAGTCACTGCCGCGCTTTGCAACCAGTTCTTTTGCGTCGCCGCGGCAACGGGTGGTATACACCGTGGTTTCTAGGCCTTGTGTGCTGAATAAGTCGGTGATGTCAAACAGCTGTTGATTGGTGGTGCGCTTGCCCGAAATGGGGTTGATGACCACCAACGCGCGTTTGCCATCAAAATCGTTCTTAATCATGAGAATCTCCTTTTTCGCTAACATCGGGTTACCGAAACAATCCTTCCATCGCACCACGGCGGCGCGGAGCCTCCGGGCGCGTAAACACGCAGTTGTTCACCAAAATAATGTCGTCGCCAATCACGTCAATGTCCTCCCAGCGCACGAGAACTTCTTCGCGGCCAAACCAGCCAGAATGTTTGCTGCGGCCAACCACCACCAGTGCGATTACGCAGCCCTTGCAGGTGTCAATTTGAATGTCCATCACGCAGCCCAGGCGTGCGCCGGTGGATTTGTTCACCACGTCTTTGTTGCGCAGTTCAGTAATACAGCATTGCATGTTTCGTCCTCCTAAGATGAGAATTTCTCATGCTATGCTTATGCGAAAGGCTATTTTGTCATGCTTCTTTTGCCGCCACCGAAACACGGTAAACCTTCACGCCATGCGGCGCAACATTGCAGCGCAGTTCGTCTTCAATCACCGCGCTTTTTTTGCTCCACAGGTCCGTCACGTGGTAGCTTTCGGCAAAGGGTAGGTCAACAAAGTCTTTGTTTGCCACGGCATTCAAGCGCAAGGCGAACGACTTGGTTTCGCCGCTTTTGTTGAAGCAGCAAATGGCCACATCGCCGCCTTGCAAGGGCTTCACGAGCACGTCGTGCGTCAAGCTGCTTTGCACGCGCTGCGCCTGCACGCCCAAGGGGTCTTGATTCACGGCGATCATGTCTTTGTTCGTCACAATTTGCAGCGTGGCGTTTTTGGTGTCCACGGTGCCGTCGGCCTTGATGAACTTGCGCACGTCGTTGCCCAGAATTAGCGGCGCGGCCATCATACACCACAGGCTAAAATGCGAGCGATTTTCTTCAAAGTTCAGCCCGCCGTTGCCCACTTCCAGCATGTCGGGGTCGTTCCAGTGGCCGGGACCCGCGTGCTTGTGCAGCCGCACGTTCACTTCATAAATGGCCATAATCCACTGCCAATAGGGCTTGATGTCCGGCGTGGTGCGCCAGAGGTTACCCGCTTTGCGCCCCCATTTCCATGGCAGATTCAGCCCCCATTCGCAAATGGAGTAGACGATTTTCTTTTCTTCCACACCAGCGGCGACAGCGTAATCCGCTGTGGCTTTTTTCAGCGCACGCCCCATTTTGGCATATTGATACGCAGCGGAATCAAAGCGCGAGGCAATGGGGTTGTGGATTTTAATCGCATTTGCGCCTTTGCGCAGGTTCACGATTAGCTGGTGGCGACCTTCTTTGGTCACTGCCCAAGTGGGCGGCACAATGGTGTCACACGCAAACTGGCCATTCACTTCAATCACGGCGAATTTTTCGCTGTGGCTTTTTTTTCGAATGCACAGGGTAAGCGCGTGCGGGCCATCTTCTTCGGCAAACACGTTGGGGAAAGTCACGCTGCCGGCAGCATAGCTGAGCCCGCCAACATATACGCCGCTTTCCATCTTGTCGTCCGTGACGACGCAGGCTTTGCCCTCCAGCACACCGCTTTCGGCGGGGTAGAAGGTTTCGTGGCCGCTGCCCAGTACCGCCACGCCGATTTTCTCAATGCACGGCGCACGAAAAGGCAGCCACTTGTGGTGGCAAAAATCATACTTAAAGTATTCCACGCCCCACTCTGCAAGGGTGCGCGCATCTTCGTCTTCACAGCCCAAGCTGGCAGGCAAATCCTCGCAGGTCAGCGTGCCGTTGGAGCTATACATGCCCAGCTTGAGCCCCATGGCGTTCACGCGTTGTGCAAGTGCAGCAATGCCGCTGGGGAAGGTGGCGAAGTCGGGCTGCAAGCGGCCGTTGGCATCACGCTGTGACGACTGCCAGCAGTCGTCCACGTTCACGTAGTTGTAGCCAGCATCAATCAACCCGGCGGTTTTCATCGCCTGCGCGGTTTCCATAATCAGCTGCTCGCTAATGCGATTGTGGAAGGTGTTCCAGCTGCTCCAGCCCATGGGCGGCGTGAGCGCCACACCGTTGTTGTAGTCCTCCTGCCCTAGGTCAAGATTAAACTTAACCATATTGGTCAGCTGCTTGGCATCGGTGGGCAGTTGTTCGATGCGGCGTTCTTTGGCGGCGTTGCCCAGCCAGCGCCCCACGGCATAACCGCCAGCAATCACTGCCGCGCCGGTGACGATTTTTTTGATCATATGCTGTCCTCCTGTGTGATGTATTGTAGGGCATGTAGGGGCGGCAATTATGCCGCCCGAAACCCAGAAAATCACGTATCTTGTAACCCGGGTGGCGTAATCGCCACCCCTACAGGCTGTACGCTACTCCACCTCGCCCCAAACACGCAACAACACGCGGCTGCCGCGCTGGTGCGCCTGCCCCTCTGCCAGCGAAACATGCTCCACCGTGTTTTCGCGGCCGGGAATGGTGTTGACAACTGGCTGCCCAATTTCAACCACAAAGCCCAGTGATTCAAGCTCTTGGCGCACTTGGTTGATGTTGCGCCCCACCACGTTGGGCATAATTTCGCTGCCCGGTCCGCGGCTGACGGTGAGCGTGATGACCGTGCCCGGCGACACTTGCTCGCCCGGCGCAATGGATTGGTCGGTCACATAGCCTTCTTGCATGGTGTCATGGTAAGCATATCTGACAGCAAACTGAAATTGCCCGCTGTATTCATCTTCAACTTCTTCCAGCAAAATGCCCGCAAAGTCGGGCACGTCATGCACAACTGGGTCAGTCACGGTGACCACTGTGGTAGTTTGCCCCTCAAACATGCCAAACATGCTTTCCCGCGTGGCAGGATGAATCAGCAGGAAAATGAGCGTGGCAATCATGCCCGCACCCAAGATAATCCCCGCAATTTTCAGCGCGAGGAACTTGCTGTCGTCGGCTTTGGGCGGCGGCATCTGCACCTGCGGAATGTTGCTGGTGGAATGACGAATGCGCTGCGTGGCCGACTGGTGCACAGCCGCTGGCGACGCAGTAAGCTCCGCACGGAATTGTTCCACCGTGCGCGTGCGGTCTTCGGGAAACACCTGCATGGCATTAATCAGCGCGTTGAGCACGTAGGCCGGAATGCGCTCGGCAATTTGCGCCGGCACCATCAAGCGATCGTTGTGGCGTCGGCTCACGGCATCGTCGGGGTCTGTGCCCACCAGCGCGCGGTAAAGCACTGCCGCAAAGGCGTAAATGTCCGTCCAAGCGCCCTGCTTGCCGTCAACGCCGTATTGCTCCAGCGCGGCATAGCCGTCGGCAATGTTTGCGTTGAGTTCGCCATGCGCAGTGCGCGCCTGCCAAATGCTAAACCCACCAATGCGCACCTTGCCGTCCGTGCCATAAAACAGCGTGGTTGGCGAAATGCCACGGTGCAAAATCCCCTGCTGGTGCAAGCTGCCCAAGGTGGAGAGCACAGGCATCAGCAAGGTGCGTGCACGCTCCCAAGTGATAATGCCTTGCTTGCCGCGCAGCAAAAATTCGCGCAGGGTTACGCATTCGGTATAGTCATACACGGCATAAATTGTGCCGTTTTCTTCAAATACATCTGTCACCGCAAGCAAAGCCGAAAGCCCGCGCAAACGTTGTAGCTTGCGCCATAGCTCGGTGAAGTTTTGCGCGCATTCTTGCCAAATGGTTTCGCAGCCCTGCATCACCAGCGGAACAAGACCTTCTTCACGCACGGCAATCGCCGCCGGAAAAAACTCACGCACATAAACCGGCTTCTGATACTGCGCATCAAAACTCAGATAGGTGATGCCGTCGCCGTTTTGCTCCACCGCGCGGCCAATGCCAAAACGCCCCTGCGCAAGCAATGTGCGCAAAGGCAACAGGGGTGCCGGTTGTTCAGTTTGCGCGGGCGTTTGGCAATGCGAGCATGCGGCGGTTTCATCCAGTGCATGCATGCAGGCGCAGCAACGTTGCGCAATGTCGTTGATGAACAAAGGCTCACCTCCGTAGGACGTTAAGAGTCACGTGAAGGTATTATATCACAAATGGAAGAGGATGTCAAGGGATGGGCGGTACCATGTACGCAATGGACAGCGCAAACAATGCCTGCGCGCTGAAGTAAGGGATTAAACAAACAAAGTGCAGCACCGGCATAGCCTGCCCACGTTTTTCTCGGATTTTTTTGTTCAAGAACAATACGCTATCCGAAACGGCGAACAACACGCCCGGCAAAATCATCAGCCGACCCAGAGGGCCACCCACTTCAATCGCAACATTAAGCGTGAACATCATCATTGCGCCCAGCATGAGCGAATAGCCCAAAAACGGCACCAGCATTTTCTCTAAGTCAAACACGCGGTGCATGATGAGAATCAGCAAAGGCAACACCAGCAGCAGCGGCAGCAGCCACAGGTTCAGCGGCGTAATGGTTGCCAGCACAATGATATATGCCACATGCCCTAGGAAAAACGGTATACCGCCGCTGACGAGCACCTTATTCTTGTTTTCGGGACGCACAAAGGGGTCAAAACCCAGCAGCAAGTCGCCCAACCAGCCCAAACCAAGCCCAACGAGCATGATGGTAATCGCAGCGTCGGCGGGGCCAGTGCGCTGCGCTGCGGCAACAAAGCCCGCGGCGAGAAACAGCGAGGCGGCAATCATCTTGCAAATCAGTCGGGGTACTTTGTGCGGCGTGCTGCTTAACGCCGCGGTGGGGATAGCCATGAGTGCACAACCAAGCGCGAGAATGTAATGCATGAGATTCTCCTTTATGTTTGTGATATATGGTCACGGGCGGCAAAATTGCCGCCCGTGCATTTACAGCGTAAACTGCTCTGGCTCAAATTCCGGCAGCGTGGGCGCCCGCTCGGGCCGGCGTTTGATGGGGTCATACTCGTACTTCTTGCACAGCGAATCAGGCAGCATCACGCCGCGGTGCGGGCAAAGGATGCTGCCGAGGTCGGGCGCGGGCTTGCCGTGCAGGCACAGCGCACAGCAGGGTTCATAGTTCTTTGCGTGGAACAGAGCGCGTGTTTTTTTGTGGCTCATGGGCTATCTCCTTTTCTGCTTGGCTTGACGTTTGATTTGCTGCCAAGCTTGCTGATTTTCCTCGGTTTCACCAAAGCGCATGTGAGGACAATGTTTCTGCAAAAATGCCAGCATGTCATCGAGGTTTTGGCGAATTTCGCAACTAATTACATAGGTTTCCGCGTTGCTGAAACACCACGCCAACTGGTTGTTTTCATATGCATATGCCCAAACCAACGCGCTCAGCGGCAACAGCTTGTATCGTCTTCCTTGCGCGTCTAGCAGCCAATTTTCAGTAAGCATCACCCCATTGACGCTAATGGTTTCACCATCACCATTGCGCTCTTGTTCAAACTGGTTCACAGCCTGTTCATCCACACCATACTCCGCCATGAATTTTTCGGGTGCAATCATCTGTCTTCGCCAAAACAATATCGCACCAATGCCCAACACAATGAGACTACCCCCGAGAATTGCACCAAACAAATCTACGGCGTCGAATAGCACCAAGGCCGCGAAACAAAGTGCAATTACCACGCCAACGGCGCAGACTATCGCCGGATTTCGTCTTGCCGCACGTTGTTGTTCAACGATTTCTTCGTGACGCAGCGGTAGCGCAGAGGCTAAGCTAGCATCTGCATGGCCGAACTGCGCATTTGGGCAGCGCTCTGCTAACAGCTCAAGTGCCTGTGCAGCCAGTTCTTGGTTTTCGCCAAAGCGCAACAGGTGACCACGGTTTTCAGTAAAATGCAACCTCACGCTAAAATTAAACACTTGCAGGTTGTTGCGGCGCCTGTTTATGCTCATGTCAGAATGTGCCCGCACAATATCTTTGAGCGGCAATAAGAACGATATGCCTAGCTCATGGCTGTCACAAACCCAGCTTTCAGTGAAAATCATGCGGCCAATGCGCACAACATTGCTGCCGCTTGCCAGCTCACGTTGATAGTGGCTTTCCGACACCTCGTCGATATTAAAACGTTGGTCGTGCTTAGATTTCAAAATGTTTTGCATTATACGCCCCTATTCATAGTCATTCCATACCATATTATCACATTTTCCGCCGCAGGTCAAGTTCCAGTATCACAAACACGCAAAAAATTAATAGCGCAATGCCCGCCGGCGCCGAAACCGCCCACAACCGCACCGGCGCAGATGCCCCAGCCACCGCCGCAACACTCACCGCCGTGTGCACGGGAATGACCCGCACCAGCAGCGCGCAAATCCCCGCCGCCAAGCCGCTGTGCGCCAGCCGCGCCAGCCAGAATTTCCACAGCGGTAACCCGGTGGATTTCACATCACCCAGCACCTGCGCATGCACACCCAGCCCTCCCCAGGCAAGCCCCGCCGCCAACACCGGCAAGCTCACCTGCGCCTGCACCATCGCCGCTGTGCCAGTGGATACCTCCATCAGCACTTGCAGGTAGGGTATCGCGCCCCACCAGCCAAAGGGCAGCAAATGCAACAGGCTCGTGAGTGCACCAAACAGCACCACCCAACCACACACCAGAATAATCGACTTTGTCGCTTGGCTCACCGCAATCAATAGCGAAACCGGCTCGGTCTTTGGCTGTAATTGCGTAAGAGCGGGCTTTGTTCGTCCGAAACACAACACCGTACCCATGATTAAACTTCCCGCCGTCAGCGCAGCCAGCAGCACTATGCCCGCCCTGCGATTGCCCAGCATGCCCGCACCCACCGCGCCAATGAGAAAGCCCGGCCCGGCATTCACACAAAACAGTTGCAGTCGCTGCGCCTGCTCGCGTGTGAGCTGCCCCTGAGTATGCAACTGCGCAATCACCTTTGCGCCCACGGGGTAGCCGCCCAGCAGCCCCAGCAAAATTGCGCCAATGGCCGGCCGCTTGGTTTTCCCACGCCCACTCAGCTGCACATAAATCGCTGCAAGCACAAAAAATGGATAGAGTGCCGGGATAATCACATTGCCGCACAGCGCAAGCGCGGCACGCGCACCCTGCATGGCAAGGGGCGCGTTCATCACCAATGCAGCGGCAATGGCAGCACATGCGGCTAGCGCAAATGGGTTTTTCAGGCGAACAATCATCTGTTTCATGGTAATAGGTATGTGCGTTGGGGAATATGCATGCTTGTGGGGGTGATGTGATGCGCAAACAAAAATTATCGCTGGGCGAAAAAGTGCGGCTGGCGGGCGAGGCGCTTGATGTGCCCGCGCGTGCGCTACCGGGCTTTTGCCACATTGAGCTGATGCAAAACCGCCAGGCCGTTATCGAAGGCGTGAAGGGCGTATTGGGCTACAGCGAAGACGAAATCAAGCTGAACATGAGCAACTTGGTGGTCACTTTTCGCGGACAGGGACTCACCATTTCGGGCTATCAACAGGAAGCGCTGACCATGAGCGGCACCATTGCGCAAGTGGATTTTACGAATGGATAGTTGGTAGGGGCGGCCATTGGCCGTCCGCAGTTAGGAAATATGCATGAAAATCTCGGACGCGCAATGCGCGCCCCTACATGAGGAACATTATGCTTTTCATCAAGCTCATGCGCTGGCTGCGCGGTTATGTGTGTTTTTCAGCTTCGGATGGATTTCCGGAGCGGTTTTTGAATCTGTGCAACCAGACCGGGATTGCCATGTGGCAAGTGTCCTGGCAGGGCTGCAACATGCACGGCATCACTGATCGCCATGGTTTTGCGGCCATGCAGCAGTGCGCTGCACCAGCAGGCATCGCGCTGAAAGCCACGGGCAAACGCGGGCTGCCCTTTGCCGTGCACGCCTATCGCAAACGCACGGGGCTACTGGCAGGCGTCGCTGTGTGTATGATTACGCTTGCGGTGCTTTCCAGCATGGTTTGGACCATTGAAGTGCAGGGCAACGAAACCATCGCCACCGAGGAAATTCTGCAGGTGCTGCAAGAGCAAGGCCTGCGCCTTGGCGTGCGCCGCAATAGCCTTGACCCGCGCGCCATGGCCGAAACCGCACAACAAGCACTGCCGGGCGTGGGTTGGCTCACGGTGAACCTGCGCGGCAGCAGCGCGGTCATTGAGCTGCGCGAAGAACACAGCGTGCAGCCTTGGCTCACCACCGACCAACCGCAGCATATCATCGCAGCAAAGGCGGGGCAGATACGCATCTTCGAGCTTTACCAAGGCGCAGCGGAAATCATGCTGGGCGACGCGGTATATGCAGGCGCATTGCTGGCCAATGGCCGCATCCTCAATCTTGACGAAACCTTCCGCTACGTTGCCGCAGATGCCTATGTGGTGGCGCGCACCGTGGTGGCCGGGCATGGCGAAGCAGCCCGCAGCAGCCAAGTGCACAGGCTTGCACCCGGCCGCACGCGCTACCGCTTGCAGCTGCTGAATTTCACCATCCCGTTTGGGCGGCAAGGCGACGACACCACCATCGACACCACGTTTCATCTGCAGCTTGCCGGGCGCATCATGCCCTTGGCTCTGCACCGCCACAGCGAGATCACCGCGCAGCCGCAGCAGCGTATTCTCACCGACAGGCAGCTGCAACTGGCCGCCGCCGCTGAGTTCTTCAACCGGGCATATACCCACACCCGCGCCGCGCAAATGCTGGAACAAACCATCACCGTGGACTTGACACAAGACTACGCCCGCGTTGTGCTGCACGGCGCGGCATATGAAAACATTGGCTTTGCAGTTGCGATTGCAGGAGACGTGCAAACATAAAAAAACCGGCAGCGAAAGCTGCCGGGGAGTTGTGTTAGGCTTTGTTGTTGTCATCGGACGCAAAATGTTGTAGCATCTCTTTCACATCTTGCAATACCTGTTCATCTGTGTCGTAACCACGCGCGGTGGCAAACATGCGATACGCCTCTAGCTTTGCGGATAGTTTTTCAATAATTTCAGCTGAATTTGCCATAACTTTTGCTCCTTTCGCAAGTGTTGTTCATATTATACCATACTTCTCCACAAAAATCAAGCAAAAGTTGATTATGCAGTAAAACCGGCAGAGCAATTAAGCTCTGCCGTGAGTTTTGTGTTGAACGATCACAACACCTAGTCAAGCGCAAAAATCAAGCCCAGCACAGGCGGAACCAGTGCCGCAATCAGTATGCCTTGGAACCCAGGCATGCCAGCGCGAACGAGGCTACGCAACGCGGGTTGGTTTTCGGGAATTGCCGAAATGCGAGCCAGATAGCGCAAGATGAGCGTTGCCATCAAAACTTCGTCGGTCACGAACTCGCCTGCAACCATGTCGCCTGCGTGGTAAACCAGCGACCAATCAATCGGCGGCATTTCCATGCCCATTTCGCCGAATACATCAGAAATAGTATCTTCAAAGAAGCCCAAGAAGCCGCCAGTGGTCACATCAACTTCCAAGAAGCCCAGCAAAGCTGCGCCAACCACGGTGCCGCCACGTGGGGTGAGATCAGCATTGAACCAATAGCCGTCTGTTGCAAGGTTGATATTGCGGGAAGTGCCAGCAGGATTGAAGCCAGGGTTGCCCTGAACCGGCATGGCCAGTTGGTTGATAGCAGCTTCGTTTTGCGCGATGATGGGCAGAGTGCGTGTTAAAAAGCCCAGCAGATCATGTTCCATCGCCTCGGTGAAATATAACACAGCATTGAATACAGAGCGCAACAAAACATCTGCCTCAGATTCAAAGTTTTGGGCAGCGGCCCAACCGATGTTGAGAGCGGCTTGGTCGGCAATGTAGCTTTCAGGCACGCCCAGTGCACGGAATGCGGGGGCATAGTGACTTTGCCAGCGGGCGCGGATGTCATCGCGGAAAGCAAGCGAAGAAAATCTGCGTACAATAACAGGGACATACCGCAGTAGAGTCTCGCGGCACTCAATGCCCCAATCAATACCTAATGACGCCGTATGCACCCAAGTGTTATTTGGGGCAGTTGCGGTGATTTGGCCGTCAGCGATTCTGTACGCAATGTCGGCTTGAGTGGCCGCAGAAAGTTCAGGCGCTAGCGCCTGCAACGCTTGGAAGGGGCCTAACGCACCCAAGTTAGCAAACGGACCAGCTGTCGCTGCAATTACCGTAACGAAATCATTCACGAAGTAATTGGTGAACAGATCACCGGTCAGGTCTACACCAAGGCCTGCCCCCAAATCGGGTAACATATTTAACACTGGGTTGGCAATCATCTGGCTGATGAGGGGGAAGCGGAAGCTTACGGTGGTTTTTTGCCAAGCGCTGGCCTGCGTGGCAAGGGGAATGAGCATCAGCACCGTCAATACTACGGCGAGGATGCGTTTGGTTGCTTTTTTCATGCGAACAGCTCCTTTTCTATATGTTGGTTTGTTAAAGGGTTCCTACTAAAGTATACACCTCGCCCTTTTATTTTGTCAAGCTTTTTTTGATGGAAATCTTCATGTTTGTGCAACTTGACGAAACTCCAGAAAAAAATATTTTCTCGCCGCGCGCAAACCCCCTTTACAAACACAGCAAAATGTGGTATACTATTGTGTGTGCCGTTGCGCGGCGACGGGGTTCACCATCCCCTGCTGGGCAACCGGTGAATATTAACATGAGGTGAAACAACATGACCCAAGAGACAAAACAAGCCGTCATCGCCGAATATGCCACGCATGAAGGCGACACCGGCAGCCCCGAAGTGCAAGTTGCACTGCTCACCACCCGCATCAACGAACTAACCGGGCACTTGAAAGTGCACAAAAAAGACCACCACAGCCGCCGTGGCTTGCTGATGATGGTTGGTCAACGCCGCAACCTGCTCAACTATCTGAGCAACAAAGACATCGAGCGCTATCGTGCGCTGATTGCCCGCTTGGGCATCCGCAAATAGGTTTAGGTGTAGGCAGGCACGCCTTGTGCCTGCTTGTTTTTGTTATTGCGAGGAACACACATGAGTGACATTGCCAAGTTTGAAATTATCAAGCTGCCTCGGCTCATAGCAGTGGGCAAGAAGTTCCGTTATAGCTATGAAGCACTGAATAGCGGCGATAATCGACTACCTGCGTTTTGG
>Ga0131853_10009606_pt1 | contig 17701 bp, 17 predicted proteins | sample TergutLab28metaG_FD_92764 | JGI IMG/M metagenome (GOLD analysis project Ga0131853, IMG submission 92764) | Labiotermes labralis P1 segment gut microbial communities from Petit-Saut dam, French Guiana - Lab288 P1 (version 2) (version 2) | ecosystem: Host-associated > Arthropoda: Insects >... | reverse complement strand
CATACTTGCAAAGAATGCCACAAAACCGAATCCCTTTGAAATCATACCACTACAGACCACAAGGAAGGAGAACAATTGGAAGACCAAAGAAGCGTTGGTGCGAGCAGCTGTAACTCTGGAGACTGAATGGATCAAAGGGTCCAATCCTTGATGTTTATGATGAATTTCAATTAGCTCAACACATTTTGGGCGGTAATTTTGCCCATCCTCAGAAGCACTAGACCGTGTTTACAGCTTGTGGTATAAAGCAGCACTGTCGGTGCTTTATACCACAGCGACAGGAATCTTTAGCATATTGGGCTTTACGGTAGTTGGGCAGACGGTAGGGTAAAGTAGTGACTGAGTTTTATGAAATGTGTTGGATGAATGTTTATTATATACCAACATATACAGAAATAAGTACTGTAAATTTGTATTAAATTACTCCGACACATTTCGGTGTTAAAACACCATCTACAGGGAGTTTACCGTTGTGTTAGCTGAAGTTATGAATTATTAAAACGATAAAATACAATATGGTAATGTGTTGTTATGGTAAAATATTGGTAAATGTGGCTGCATATGTAATTACTGGTTAGGTGTGTGTGGTTGTGGTGGGTGGTGCAGAGTGCAGGAAATGGTTCCTGTGTACTCTGCACCACACACCACATCATACACACACACACACACCTAACCAGGAATTACATATGGGCCCATATTTACCAAGAATTTATCACAACAGCACATTACCATATTGTATTTTATCATTTTAATAATACATAACTTTAGCTAACACAACGGTAAACTCCCTGAAGATGCTGCAGCATCGTTGGTGCATTATACCACAAGCTGTAAACTCAGTGTAGTGCTCCTGAGGATGGGCGAAATTATCGCCCGAAACGTGTTGAGCTGATTGGAATTATTAATAAAATTATTATTGTTGCATCTAGTTGGCTGTTTATATTATTGTATCAGTGATGCACGGTCACACAAACAGCAAATGTGCATTTTACTTTCGCATTATTTGTGCCTTGGGCAGAATTTCATGTTACACAGCTCCCGATATGTACTCTCGAGTAAAGGAGTGTTCACGTTGTTATCATTCCCCACTTTTCTTCTTACTCTGTCTTCTGCTCTTCATAAAATTGTATAAGTAAATTCAAACATGCTTTGCAAACCCCTTGTTACTGTACAAGCCTCCTCACACTACCATTGCAAAGGAAGTACTCATAATGCAATGCAAGTGTGAAGTTCAGATCTCTCAACCTTATATATGGATGGATGATGTAAACTAACATAATGCGATTTACATGATCATTTTCTTTGCTATTTTATCAGCCTGATGATGGCTTCTTGTGTCTGAGCCAGAACACGTTGCATTCAAACAATAAAAATGCTAAACGAATTTAGTTATGGTGGACAGTTATAATCCTCACACCTTCAATAAAGAGTTCCCAGTGTTTCGAAGGATCATCCAGCCTTAACCTTCAGGGTCAAGCAATCCACATCTGACCATGAAGATGAAGACAACCTCTGGTAAATATTTACCCAGTGACACAACATCATGCCCCAGAAGACTTGAATCTTCAGCAACACTACTATGAGAATCTCAAATTTCACATCTAGCACTCGATTTTCAGAAATGAAATAGCTTGAGAGTGACAGTATCTGCAGAACCAGTGCCGACATTCACTTGCAAGACTTCACTCACAGAAGTGTATCAGCTTTCCAAAATAAAATTTTCAAATTTGTTAATGTTCCTGTGACTGCTTAGTGATGTTGCTCAGTGCGTCACAGCTGTCTCTAAATTCAGTTCTCTGTTCATACACTTGCACTTCGGCAGAATTTCATTCCTAATCTTTACTCTCAGTCTCTTTTGAATGTCAGTTAGTTGTGAGCACTAATTCAGTAAATATCTGATTATACATCTCTTCTGCACCTTCTTACTGATCGATGTATTTGCCCAAATATACGATAATCCAGCACATAGAACAAACTCCTGTACACAACCTTCAATTTTCAGAGCAACACCTATAAAGTACATGTTTAACTTGAAGTGAAATTATAGAGCAACTCCTAATTTTTCACAGGACGATAAACAAAAAAATTCTTGTTTTATTCTTGCGTAAATAAAGCACAAAGACTAAAGGTTTGGTTATACCTTGAATGTCAGTCTTTTCTGATACAAGCTCTCAGTCTGTGGTGGCACATCATATTCTGTTGTAGCACAGCATATTCTATCAAGCTGTTTTCCCAAAACTTTTCAAGGTCATGGTGTGCATGTCCAATGAGCATGTGAAAGGGGACAGACTTCTAAGACCATGCTACCCTAGTAAGGACGATCATAATCGGAAACTTAGAACTAGGAAACAAAGAACAGTGGTCAATATACGTTCATAAATAGGACCATTAAAAGCCAGAACCAATTACCTGCAGGCCTACCAGCGTCTTTACCCTAAAAACTAAACACATTTAGAAAGAGGGTTAAGAATATAGTTACAAGCAAGGGAATTCAAGTGGGGACTGAGTGTAAATAAGTGAAGTGATGTGAAGGGTAGTGATGTGGAGTGAACTGACATGATTTATGTGAAGTGATTTTATTTTTAAGTGAAGTGCAGTGAGTTACGGTGAAGTTCTTGGGGATAAAAGTGCCATGAACATTAGGGTGATGTTATACTGAGGGTACTTGGTTATACTGTGACTATTTCATATGGGTCTATCTTGTACTGTGGTTGTTTTAACTTGTTTTGTAATGTGTGGGTGTTTTGGTAATATGTGTACATGTATTTACCGTGTTTTGTATTTTTTTATGTTTTGCTGACCATGCATCTTGGTGTAATCTTAGCAACTGACCAACTTAATTTACAAATTCTTGTTTTATAATAAGTTTATTACATTGTATATATAATATAATATATTATATATAATATATTAATGCACAAATTCTTGTTTTACAATAAGTTTATTATATATTATATATATATAATAAACTTATTATAACACAAGAATTCATGCTTTAACTTGGTCAATTGCTAAGATTGTGTTTTGTATCGTTTGTACTGTGTTTTTTGTATTGATTTGTTTATGTATATTTATTCTTATTTGTTTTGTCTAAGGACAACTGCCACCGAGCAACAACTCAATTGCAGTAAGTGGTGGTAGTAGTAGTAGCAGTAGTAGTAGTAATATCACAGGGTCCCTCAAGTCCTATAATGTACAAGAGTGGATCAAGGGAAGGGTTGTCTGTGGAAACTATGGCTAGAGATGGGGGGCATTAAATTTTCCAGTTGCAATAAGCTTCAATTGACTCTTTAATTAGTAAATAAGTACTTCATAGCTATGGCCAGTGGTTCTTACCTCCATGACTGAGTGTCCATGGCTCCTTTCCTCGGATCAACATACTAATCCCAGAATAGAAGAGGCCTCCATACAGGCCCAGTGGATTGTGAAAAGACGGACGGATATTTCTCACGCTCTTTAACTCTGCCCATATCCAACTATTTCTTATTTTGTCTTCATAACTTCTTGGTTCTAATCCTATAGTTTCAGACTTTGAATTCTCATTAACAACAGCTTCAAAGGCACTTTCAGCTGCGAGCATTCCACTTTTCATTGCATTGTGAGTACCCTTAATTTTTGGCACATTGAGAAAACCAGCACTACAGCCAACTAAACATCCTCCAGGAAAAGTCAGTTTTGGTATCGACTGGAATCCTCCTTCATTGAGAGCACGGGCGCCATATGCTATCCTGTGCAGACAAAACGCTAACATTCATGACAAAAGTACATTAAGTCTAAGAGTAAAATAATTCACAAAAACATCCAGAAGAAAGGAAAAAGCTAAAAAGCAAAACAGAAAGAAAGATTATGGGAAGGGTGAAGGGACTAGATTGTTAATGGACAATGACCTGAAGAAAGCATAAACCATACTACAGGGACAGTCTCTCGCTAGAGGCCCCAAAATATTGTCTATAAAAAGTTATGTTATTGAGATAATGACTTGAAAATTTATATACACATACCAGGAACAATGCAAAACAGGACCTGCTCATAATCGATGCTGAAACTGGTCTCCTTTCACATTCAAGCACACTTGAATGTGTTTCTCCAAATTCTGGAATACTTTTCCCAAAGTGTCGACGTTGATGGCTTGAATCTCTTGGAGTATAGCATCTTTGAATTGTTCGATTGTGCAAGGTGTATTTTTGTACACTTTGCCCTTCAATAGGCCCCAAAGAAAGATCAGCTTCCCCTTGTCTCTAACTTTTTAACCAATTTCTGGATGCAACACCTGGATGGTGCACGTCTTTCACCAAATTCCATTTGAAATGCCATCTGGCATGCTTTAAATTAACCTGTTTGCATATTTACGAACGAGAAACCCGCGCTGTTCAACTGTATACATAGACAATAGTTTGGGGCCTCTAACGAGAGACTCACCCTGTAGAAGACAAGCAGAGGTATATTAACTGTACAACCGTACAGTGTATGGGATAAGAATTCAGTTTGTACCAACTAGATATTACCTGAGGACGATCACTAAGTTCGAAACATGTTACCATTTATATGAGAATGTTTTAAGGTACAATGAACATCATCGTGCTGACTGAAAAACCTAAGTATTTTTAATTGCAAAAATTTACCAGATCTATCTGAGAGCATGACATCTGTTAGCAATTTATCTAAACTGTGTAGCCAACAGACATCTGGTAGGCATAACTCCAATATGTAGCAGGTAGTACCCATATTTACCTGAATGTAAGACAACTCTGCATGTACAATCATCAACGTTTAACTTCTCGTGTGATTTTAAGTTCGCCCACCATTTTTCTGATGATGAAGTAGGAAAAAACATTTTCTTTTTATATATGGGTAAATACGATACTTCATTACACATGAACACTGTACACTTTGTTACATCCATCCACACATTTGGATGCACAGATCTTTAAATAAGTGTGGAATATTCTGATTAAACTTCACTCTCAAATTATGTTCTCACACAAACTGATTAAAAAAGGCTTTACCAAACACTACAGGTTAAGGTTATAGGTAAAGGTAAAGGTAAAGTTCACTCTAGAACAGGCCATGAAGGCCCAGAGGGGGAGCAGATGTATAGCTCTACTCTTCCTTCAACTGCAGCACTAGATGGGGGTGGGTGGTCAACGCCACGCCCCAGCCTCTTTACCCCCAGGAAAGACATGGTACCCATTGTATAGGAGGCTGGGTGGGCCCCAGGGCCGGTCTGGACGGGTGCGAAAAAAGTCGCCCCCACCGGGATTCGATCCCCGGACCGTCCAGCCTGTAGCAAGTCGCTATTACAGTACATGTAAATATTAGACATATACAATGCTGCAGTCAGCACTCCCTTTCTATTGAGAGACCTCAGTTTCAGATGTCAGCCTGAACACTGACTATACTGTCTAACGTCTTCAATGGTGTCCCACCGTTTCCCAAGAAAAATGAAGGGCAACACATCAATTTAAGCCACACACACACACAATCCTTCCACATCCTTTCCAGTACATTATTCATTAACCATCACACCACTCAAGCCTACATGGAACTAGCTACTGACCATGTCCTTAAATAAGTCATAAATTTCACTTGTGTACATACAGATACTACTTACTTACATTAATGCCTCCAAGTGCCCACCCAATCTTTTAGCAGGAGGAAATGAAAGACTATTCCTAGCAGTCTCTGCTTCACTGTGACATAATATTTATCACACCCACTGCTATCGCATTTGTTGTGTTGGCAACATGAGAAGTCTGAGTGGTAGCCAAGATACATAACAGGAGATACTGTCAAATATTGGAAAAATAAAATAAATACTGTGGTTATTTGCTGATTTGTATGCAAATAAAATGCATGTAAACATTGTAAAATTATATTATTACAAGGTTTGATTATTATACAAAGCACTGCATAGCATAAGAAATCCAGGTAACTTTCCAACCCATGGTTTTAATTCTCTAAAGCCAAGTGGCTACTGTTTACACCACCTGGTTGTATACAAAAAAACTTCATATATTGCTGCAAAGTGTACGCATGTGTCTCAAAGAATTCGCACAATAGGATCTGCAAGTACAAATGTCCTGTCACATACTGTTTCCAAGAAGCATTCATTCTTTCCATTGGCATGTGCAGAATGCGACGATTCCTTGCCATTCTCAGGAGCTTCTTCCATTCCTCTCTGTTATGTACTTTTTCCTGCCACCCTTTTCCACCAACTATTCTTCCATCCTCTCTCACTTCATCTTGCCATCTATTTCTTGGTCTGCCTCTCAATCTTGTTGTTCCAAAATTCATATATAGTAACCTTTTGGGAATTCTATTTTCTTCCATTCTCTGTACATGCACAAACCAACATAATCTATTTAAACTTATTGTCTCTATTATAGTAGGTTTTTTTTAACACTTGCATAAATTTCTTTATTGGTTAATATCCTCCAATTTTCTTTTTCATTGTCATATACTGGGCCTAAAATTCTTCTATACACTTGCCTTTCAGAAATGTTCAATTGCTTTCTGTCTCTCTTTGTTAGTGTCCCAGTTTCTGATGCATATGTTAATGTTTTGTCTTTTGTTGTGTTCTTTAGTCTTAATTTTAGTTTCTTCGATGTTTTCATTTTTAAAAAAAATTTGTAGCTAAAATTTGTTTTGTTAGCATTATTTATTCTTTTTTGCAAGTCTATTTGGTTATTGTTATCTTCATTAAGTATAACTCCTAAATATTTAAAATTTTCCATTCTTTCAAATTTGTAATTTTTTATTTTCAAATGTCCTATTTTATTTTTCTTCAAACTGTTTTTCCTTTCCACTATCATATTTGTCTTTTCTTGGTTTATCTGTAGTCCAAACATTCAGGCAATGTTTTCCATTTCTACAAAACGTTTTCTTATTGCTTTTAATTAATTACTTACACAAAATATTCACATACTCAATACAAATTACTTTACATGTGGACAACTTTAATATGTCTTTCTTGATCTTTCTCTTTTGTAGCCACTCTCTGGGGTTTCTCTCACTATAGACCAACAGTATTCTGCAAGCATACCACAAAACATTTTTCCATGATGGAAATATCTTGGTGAAACCTTCCACCGTGTTCATCGCTAACTTCTCCCAAGTTCTGAGGGAAAGAGTCCAGATGAGAAGACAGAATATGTAGCTTTAGTGACATGCAGCACTTCGTAACTTGGAAACATTTCACTAACCATTTCTCTACAGTTCTCAGCTTTGTGATTCCCAAAAAAGTAAGTGTGAACTGACTTTGGAGCATTCCATGCTGCATTTTCAGCATCACTCAAAATGCTGCCGAGTCCAGATCCTGCATAACTTCTCATATCTGTGGACCAATAAAGACTCTTTCACTTCAGCCTCATTCAATTTGGAGAATTTGTTTCTCCAATATGCAAAATCTTGTCCCTCTCTGTCCAGAGCTTTAACAAAGATCTTCATCAACCCTAGTTTAATGTGCAGTGAGGGGAGATATACATCTTGAGGATTCACTAATGGTTCACAAGAAATATTAATTTTTTCTGGAGTGAAAGGGTGTCACAGGGGCCAGTCTTTATGTACGTGGTGATGTTTCTTGTCATGACTGTTCCAGTCACATAAGAAACAGCAGTATTCAGTGTAACCTTGCTGCATAACAAGTAACAGTCCCAATTCCTTCAAATCTCTACATATCTTCCACTTATTCCTGTCACAGTCAATGCAGTTGAGCAAAGTATGCATTCTTTCGTGAGACTCCTTCATGTGAACAGAGTAAGCTAGTGGAACAGAAGGATAAACATTGTCATTGTGAAGAAGCACTGCCTTTAAACTGACTTTTGATACATCAATAAAAAGCTGCCACTCTTCTGGCTTATGATCATGACCCGATTCTCCAAACAAGCCATCTGTATCATTACAACACACATCTTCCGAGGACAAGAAATACTTTTCAAAATCAAGCTGTCCTCTCTAGCAGATCCCACCCTTGCAATTGTGAAGGCAACAACTCTGTGTTTGTGAAAGGTTTAAGTCCCTGACAAGATTATTAAGCTCTTGTTGTGCGATGAGATGAGGTGACATTGACATTGTGGGAAAAAACCTAGATCCTCACATGCTGTACTGGTTGTAGCTCCATGCCTGTGGTCTGAGAAGCTCTCCTTGCCTTCATCATCAATGGTCCAGGCACTTGGAGTCTTTGGAATGGGGAAACCATCATGAGGGACTGGCCATATTGCACAGGGCAAATGTGGGTACTGAATACAAAGCTTGGATTTTGGTCAAACAGAAATAACATTCTCATACCATCAGTACTGCAAAGGGCACTGTGTTGTGAACCTTGTAGCAACTTTAACTCACACATATACCACAACAGATATGAGGGGCCAACAGCTTGTCTTGGTCCCTGAAATTGCAGCCAAAGTATAATTCGTAGGCCTTTTTAACTAAAGGCATAAGACTGAGTCTTTGAGCTCTCACTGATCATTCTCACATACATAACAAAACATATCAGGGTTGTTCAAACATTTTCGAGACATTGTGAAGATCAACTGCAGCAAATATTAGCATTTAAACTCACACAAACAATGAACAAAGAACACTGACCACCACCATCACATGTCATAAAATGAATCAGATATCATGGAGGAAATGTAGTATTTGAAAGATGGCAGCACAAGATAGAGTGGGAAGATGGTGTTAGCAGGTAGGAAAGTTAGATGCAGCACTACATGGATGAGAGTTAGGTGCTGTCCATAGGTGTAAATTAACGATAAGCTTCAAAGTGCGCGAACTTTAAAAGATCATATACACGCATAACACATTACACTGGAAAATTTAACAAATGTGATGGTTCAGCTTCCAAACCAACAGTACGTGATATAAAAAACTACAAGCATTCTTGGAAAAGTCACGTAAAAATAAAGCAATATCACCTACTGTCATTGGGAGGGCAAAATCTATGTTGTACAGTGTTATTTCTACACACATCACTACCTGACTGGTATTTGTAATGAAGATTTACCATGTTTTCTGTGTGGTGGGAACTGGATTCTAAATATAATTTACATCAATTTCACCCATCAAAGGTACGATGCAAATGACAGTAAATCATTCACCCTGAAGATGGGTGACTGAAACGTGTGTTGAAATACTGCAACAGCTTCAACATATGGTGCAACTTAACGCTGAAAGTGAGATTAAATGCCACGTAAAATGACCTTATACTTTTACTTCTTTAAAACATTGTGCGACACCCACCATGCAGCTACTGCAGTTTGCAACAGAGTGTTTAATGTTCTGGTATCACTTACGACATTGACTGACTCTACATACCTCTTTCCTCCTTCAAATATTGGTCTGACGGCTGGATGGTGTTTGAACCTCTGAAATTCTCTGAAAGGACTTATATATGGGTTCACATAGTCCAACCCCACTGCAAATCCTACAGCAATCATAGGTGTTGGCTCATTTAGGTGGTACAAGAATGACCCTCCATATGTACGGCGATCCTGTAACATATACATTGTACTGTTAACATAAAGATGAACAAACTGTATTTATTCTAAAGGACACTAAATAGATCACAACATTCAACGTACAATTAACTCATTATCTACTATTGTGTCAAAAAAAAAAAAAAAGACTGCTCCATGAAATGGCAACCAGGGGTTACCAAAGAAGAGATGAACTGAAATGACATGAAATTTCACACTTCTTGAGCAATGTCTTACCAATGGCCAGCCCACGGTATGTGCAACTGTTCCAGGACTGTGCTTGCTAGGCTCCACTTCCCAGATTTCCTTCAGTCCGATACCGTATGTCTGGGGTTCGCACTTCTCCCGCAGTTTGAACTTCTGGAAGAGCTGTTTTGCCAGGTGGCCGTGGCAGCCTTCTGCAAATATTGTACACTTGGCATGCAGCTCCATACCTCTCTCAAAATTATCCTAAGAACAAAGCCAACAATGCACAACATTCACAGAGAGTAATAAAGCTTTCAGAAAATTTCAACCACATTTTTGGTTCAATGGAACATTCAACACACATTTTTGTGTCCATGGACACTGCATACACTATTTTATGTGCACACCAAATAAATGGAATGTAAAACAGATTAAACGAATATTCGAATGCCGTAATTACAATCTCAACATTCACTGCTGTGAGGACCTCATACCTAATAACTAATAACGTTCATATCGGCATAATTCAAAATCACTACCCAGCTGCTCTGTTTGATGTTTTCAGGTTGTGCTGGTGCACATGGCCATCATTTTGGTTGATGAGCATTGGTCGCACATGTAAGCTTCCATATAAATACTTGTAATTAATCACCTGCTTCACAGATGGCACTTGATTATATATTTGTTAGTCTTAAAAACATATTACTTATAAAAATTCCCCATTGCTTATCTGTTTTGATCCTTAGCACATAAGAACAACAAATCAGGACACGTTTGATACCTAAGTACTATGAAGGTTACACACACAAAATTTGAACTTACAATTCCCAACTGTTATTTGTTAATGATTTCTTTTTTCAACACAAGTGCACATAATCTCTAGAAGTACTGCATTATCTGAAGGGTATTTCAGCCCAAGGGGGGTGAGTTAATGGTCTTTTTAAGTGTTGATAAAAATACATGCAGTATCAATGGACCCACACACAGTAGTACAATTAGTCATTTACAGATCTTGTCAGCCTCGCAGCACATGAAGACAAATATATGCATCATAGGCATTTCCAAATATTTGTGTTGTACATTTTCTATATGCCCAGTTTTCATCATCCAACTGAGCTGTCCACTTCTGAGTCAGCTCCAGGCTTGCCCCCGGGCAAGCATGACCGGTTTGTTTTTCCTTATACCATTCCCTGTGTGAGGCTATCATCTGATCACTGGCTGCTCTGGGGAAAAGTGAAAGGCAAGGGCATTGCCCTGAACTATCCTTATGGGTTTTGATTTTCATGTTAAGCACTTGTCTTATTGGTTTTTTCCTATCAACATCTGGGTTTTCTGGCTGGCCGGACCAGGAGCAGGAGGCTTCTTCTACAGTTAATCAACTCTGAGAGGGCTACGCAGATGTCCGCGATACGTTGTAAGGTAAAGTTTTGTTTTCGGTCTTGTTTTTCTAAATTGAAGTTTCGATTATGTTGGTGACGATCCCTGACGTCTGCCTAGCGGTTGCCTCGGGAGGGGCAGGTACGAGGTTACCTCCCCGTAAGTAGAATTTCTTTATTTGTTTGTATGAGTCAAAATGATGTACTTGGTTACTGTATTGTTTTCTGTTTCGAGTGTATGTTGCACATGATAGATTTCATGTCTAGCTGACGGTTATGTTAAATGATATATGTGTTATTTGATCAGCTGAGGATTGAGCCTTTTGTGATGTAAGTTTACATGAGGCCAACAGTTGTATTGTTGTACTGGTTCTTTGTTCGGCTGTGGTTTTCCTGTGTATATTTTGTAAACTTAAGCTGTGCTGACGGATATGTCATTGTATTCGGTAACCTACATCGGCCGTGCGCGTCTGTAAGATTATGTTTTGATTCAACTATTCATTACTTTACTCATTGTTTTCTATTATTCCATGTTTAGATTGTTAATACAATTATTTAGGTTATTTTATTTTGCCTTGTATTTTGGTTGGCTAACTGTTCCCCACAAGACCCCATCATCCGGAGCTCGGCAGCTCAAAGGACCGAGGGCTGATATTGTGCCAATCCTCAGAATGACACCTGGTATCACTACCCTGTTGGGGAAGCGACCTGAGGGTTCACAACCCCTGCAGCACCCCACGAATGAGCCATGAACAAATTCATTCAACATGCTACGATGTATTTTCCTCACCTTTGGGGACCCATCCTTGGAAATACCAACATCATTTGTGGCAACCCCTTTCACGCTGCCATCCTCATGGTACAACACCTCCGAGGCAGCATACCCTGGGTACAGTTCTACTCCCAGTGCCTCTGCTTGTTCACCAAGCCACTTCACAATGTGTCCGAGACGCACAACATAGTTCCCATGGTTCCTTAGAGGAAAACCTGAAATGTATAACATTATCTTCACTAGGACTGATATCAATTTAACCTTTATCATCCTACAAGACCATACATAGGTCTATAAAATGTACTGTCTATGGCCTAGCATATCATATGCTGGGGGACCAGGTGAGCGGTGGTCATTGTAGCGACTTGCTACAGGTTGGATGGTCCAGAGTTAGAATCCCTGTGGGGGATGAGATTTTCCATTCCCATTCAGATCAGCCCTGGTGCCCTTCCATCCTCCTATTCATGGGGTACTGGGTCCCTTTCTTTGGGTAGAGCAGCTGGGATGTGCTGACAACCACCCACCCCAATCCAGCACCAAGGTTAAAGAATGATAAGAGATATACCTTTATTCCCTCTCTATGCCTTTGGGGCAGGTTATAAAGTCAACTTTTATACTATATGCTGGTCTCTGGTGTTTACTTTCTAGACAGTTAAATGTCCTTGTTAGGCAAGAAAAACTCTGGCCATCACAAAATACAAATGGCATTTAATTCAAGGGTCAAGCAGAACTCATTAATACAATAAATATCTGAGGTTCTCATAGCTGTAAATATTAAGGTCAGCACTCTGTGAAAGTGCGTAGTTGTTTTTGTAAACACGACTGCATAACTCAAGGAAGGACACTTCTGAGACCTTTAAAGAACAGTTGTTTCTGTATATACCACTGCCTGAACATATGACAACTCTGCATTTCACACACACATGGTGTACTTCAGTGTTTTATATGACTCTCACAAACCAGCATTATTACCCTATGCAACGTCACCAGGAGGTCTTCATAAAGGCGATCGAGTATTTACTGTGAGGTAGGAAATGAGGTTTGGTGCTTCAAAGTAAAAAGATAGGTAAACAGTAAATCTTATTGTAACACCGTGCATTTTTGTAGAATCACTTCAATTTATCAACCAATGAACGCACATATAATTTCACATAAAACACTTTTAAAACATTTTAAAACACTCCGACACATTTCGATCATGTCAGATCATCATCAAGGAGCTTTGTTCCTTGCTAAAGTTATGTTACAGTAGTCATAATTCAATTCGTATTTGCAAACGAGGTGTTGTGGCAGCATATCATGTTGTGTAGGAATGTGTTGTGGAGCAGTGGCTAGGTGTGCTTCGTGTGCTGAATCACACCGAAGCCTCAACACTTCGTTTGCAAATACAAATTGAATTATGAATACTGTAACATAACTTTAGCAAGGAACAAAGCTCCCTGATGATGATCTGACAAGATCGAAATGTGTCGGAGTGTTTTAAAATGTTTTAAAAGTCTTTTATGTTAAATTATATGTGCATTCGTTGGTTGATAAATTGAAATAGGTAAACAGATTAGGAATAAACTGCAATTACTGCCTGAAACTTTGTTTTTCCATCACTTTAATCCACTGAGCCTTTCAACATTAACTGTATGTCCGACAACTAGCAGCAACTGTAGCATTCACACATGCTGACAATCTGAATCAAGTGACACAGCTGCATATATGGGCACCATTAACAACCCACCCCATCACACTTAAACTTAAATGTGTCTCAGCGTCAAAAATAATGTAATGCTTAGCCAATGGGACTGCATGCATATCCTGTAATAACAGCGCAATGCACAGCCAACAAATATTAAAATAAATTATACGTACATTTTAGTGTTTGAACATGAGTTGCACTGTTGTATTGCTAACAACTACTGCCAGAGTTTTAACAGATCACTCACCAGGGAGAATTGGAACAGGTATCTTAGAGGTCTCTGTAAGTATACTGAATTTGTCTGCTGTAACTGGAGTGTTGAGAGGGGCACCCTTGTCCTTCCAGTCTGGAATTAATTCATTCAGCGCTATTGGATCTATACAGGCGCCAGATAATATATGACCTCCTGAAACATAACATAAGTAAAGGCAACTCTCTTATCTATTCCTTGAAATAATTAAAAATTTAGAAATCTGATGTTCCTACATCACACACAATTTGAAAAATGACGCGATATGAGTACAAAATGGTGAATTCTTCTGTCAAAATCTAGTTTCAATTAGTACTATTTTTGAAACTTTACAACATTAGAATTTAATTTTGGCGGTTAAAATGGAGTCTCTTCTGTGTGATGGCAGCACATGCCACATCCATCATCGCCTGCCATCTGTTAGGAACTCCTACAACTACCAAAGCAATTTGAAAACTACTGCCATCTACCATTCAGTTCACTGTTCAGGCCATGTCCACCAACTTAACCACTGGAAATGAACAAGCTCAACGTACGAACTCATATTCCATTATAGCGTTCTTTGCTATTTTACAGACCTTCTTGGCCTTGTTGCTTACTTACTCCTGATGTAAATCATGTTGTAGAACAAACGAGAAGAATTTCTTCTTCAAATAATTAAACTTTTTTTCTTTTTGCAAAATTTAATCAAAACCAGCTCCTTAATTTTGTCAATAAGATGTAAGGGTTGCAAAACAAGACCTTGCCACTGTAATTTCATTTTAGGCACAAAAAATTAAATCTGTGTTATTACTAACATAACTTGCTGCACAGACTGCCACAGACTTAATTCAAAACACACTTACCTATCTCTGCTGATTTCTCTACAAGGCACACTCTCAGTTCTTTACCATCCTGCACTGCCAACTGTTTCAGCCTTATAGCTGCTGACATACCAGCTGGGCCACCACCAACTATCAGCACGTCTGCCTCATCAACATACCTCTCCATATTGACACCTAAATACAGTTAGTAAAGAAACAAGACACATATTTCATACACAAGAGTAAAACAAATCCCTAAGATGGAATTTTGAGGGTAAACCTTGGTTTTATATCTTAGAAAATGTTCCTTTTGCAAAATGCGAGGATCTCATGGTAGTTACTGTTTGGATTACCATCTCACAGGATGTAATTGCCATGTAGCATGGCAGAAATTCAGTGGCTTTTGGAGCTACATGCTACCACCATACCCTGAAGATGGTAACAGCACATACATCAGAAGGGTCGGTGAATTTCTACCAGACTGCGAGGTCTCACACACCAGGAGACAATAATCAACTCTCCTTTTATCCCTTTCACGGACCAACCATTTTTATTTCATGATGCCCAAAATACTCATCCTCAATTGTGACTTTTTGAAAATAAAATGTGTCAAAACAAATGAATTTATTTTTGCCATCATTCTTCTATTTAATGCTTGTAACCAAAAATACATGACAACAGACGAAGTTCTACTTGTCCACACCATGAAGACACAGAGTGGGAGTAGAGATATAGCTCCATTCATTCGTAACCTCTGCACTGAATGAATATAAAAGCATAAACATGTATATACCATCTTCCACATGCATGTTTAATCACAACCAATATAAAGAATAACAGAGAAATGTAACCTCTTAAATGACATGCAAAGTTACTTCAATGCAATAATTATTCTTACAATTACAGTAATCTGTAACTATTTCTCTAACCAACACTAACCACTTGTCTTTTTAATGTTTTCTGTAATATATAAACTCAATGTTTACACATCTGTCACCAAATATTTGTCTTTATAAGGGTTAACAGAGGTAATAATTGATCAAGAGACAAATATATAATAACAAATATACAATCTCTACGTTTAGAAGCACAGAACAAGGTTTATGCTGGGAGTGTGGATTGCCCAACCTGACTCTTATCCAACTGCCCAGTGTCTGTGAATAGGGGAGTGGCATCACATCAACTGACTGATGCACAAATCAGCAACAACCACTCAAATGCAACAACACTGGCCTTGATGACGGAGACAGGGTAAGTCCTCAAAACAAAAACCATAATGCAGCTTATCACAGTAAAAGATTTTAGTGCAAATGTATGATTTTTCATTCTGGATATTTTAATACAGAGTGGAAAAACATGGGACAGAGTACACCTAAATTTAACTTTACTATTCATATAGCTGTAAGGGTAAAACAAAATGTGTCAATAGGCACAGTGATTTATGAACTTTTACAAGAACGGTCAACAAATGTGGCTCTCAGCAGCAGTACTGATGGATTTAAATGAAAACACAAACAGAACAGTGGCTCTGGCAAAGCTTATGGTGTACCTGAAACTGTTTAATGGAGCTTCTTTGCTCTTCAAGACTGCCAACCTTGCCTCCACAAGCAAACACACCAGAGACTGTCACTCTTATAAATTCACTGGAAAGGATTTTTATGTGGATCATAGTCAGTATCTCCTCATTACCAATCAGTTCTTAATGTTTTCTCCTACTATCTCCTATCTTAAGATGCAAATATTAAAGTATACTGAATGACAATTTTCTCACTGATCTGCATGGATGAGAATACTGATCTCTTACATGAAGGAATGAACATAGGAAAAGGGTGCTTTTGAAGATATCTGGACAAAGTGGGGCAAATAGCAGGATGTAGAAAAACTCAAAATACATGGTACCATACGGATAAAATTATAGTTATATATAATGATAACACAGTGCTATGCGACACTGTAACAGTTGGTTACTCACAGAATCATTAACTTACTATGGCATAAATTACATATGGTTTACACATCACACCATAATGTAAAATTTGTGAAAATGATTAAAGTAAAAAGAGCGAATGAAGGTATGGTTCCACTCATTCTTAGTCTTGTTCCTACCATGATTCAAAACCCGGATCGTACAGACCATAGCCCAGTCACTATAATGACTAAACTATCCTGGTTCCCTGCTTAAAGTGTACCTTCGTGTAAATTACCATACAAAGATACAAACCTTTCCATCTTGAGTCTGTTTCTCTTGGAACTATTGTGTAGTGGGTGGTTATTTTAGGGAATATCTGATCTGAATAATACCTTCTGGTAAGCCATGACAGCCCCCTCACTGAAATATAAGATATTCCAATTTTATTCAAGAAACAAGTAGTTGGAAATTCACCTAAAACAATGAACAGGTGACCACAAACATACATTTACCAATTCCGCCTCGTCCAAAGTCCATACAAACTTTAATTTACGAACCACCCGTACGAAATCCAACTCCTGAGCTACAAAACAGCCACATCCTTGTACAGTTATTTATAAACCAGGTATTGCTTTAATATAATGGATTACATTTAAAGTTCAGCAGAGTTAATGCGACAAACGGGGGATTTGTTTGCAATCAGCTGTGCTGGATCATTTCGCAACCTTGAAATAACAAAATACACACTACAAGATATCATATCACCAAAGTTCCACGTTTGACATAATTCCTTAACGTCCCAACAGGTGCTGTATCTATTATTTGCACAATTGCAAGGCACAGAGGACTGTGTATTTAAAATAAACTTACAGCAGTTCGAAGACTTAGACACGACAGCCGCCATTTGTTACATAACGTACTCGGCTCCAGTCCGCATGCGCAGTGATATGTACCCTACCAAAACCAACAGCCTACCCACAACACATCTAAGGCAAATACATTGCCTAAGCTTTGGCGCTTAGTTTCATATCAATACAGGATTGAGACAAGGTGATGCTCTTTCAACATTGTTGTTTAATTTGGTCTTAGAAGGTATAATAAGAAAATTAGACACCAGATGTAACATAAGTACAAAATTAACACAACTGTGTGCATATGCGGATGATTTGGTAATTATAGCAAGAACACCAAATGCCCTAGATGAGATGTTTCTAACATTGGAAAAAGAAGCAAGAGATGCTG
>Ga0131853_10009605_pt1 | contig 17702 bp, 9 predicted proteins | sample TergutLab28metaG_FD_92764 | JGI IMG/M metagenome (GOLD analysis project Ga0131853, IMG submission 92764) | Labiotermes labralis P1 segment gut microbial communities from Petit-Saut dam, French Guiana - Lab288 P1 (version 2) (version 2) | ecosystem: Host-associated > Arthropoda: Insects >... | reverse complement strand
TGTGGGGACCCGTTGCGCTGACCACGTGACACCTCTCTATCCGCAAAAGTTGGCACTAACTTCGCCGACCGGCGGCGGCCGCTCTGTCGGTATAGTTCGCGTGCGGACTAAGGCCACGGAGTTCCTATATGGAGCAGTCGTTAGGTAACGTTCCTCTACATTATATACATGAAAAGACGTCTTTAAGACAACGAACTGCGAACAAAAGAAAGCATCACTGATATAAAATGCTGTGCAAAGAAGTACTTCTTTGCACAGTGAAACATACACACGCACACCAGGTCAGAAAATTCCGCCATAACACTGACGTCTCCACCGAAACGCACAGTTGAACAAGACTTGTAATTTTAGCTAAGCACTGGTTGTGGCTCCCTGATGATGTTGGAGCGGCTTTTATAAGTTTAATTGGTTTTTTAACAATTTAAATATTTCATATAATTGAGTGCATTTGTTGGACAATAAACTATTTTATATCACTCATGCACGGTATAACCATGAAGAAGACTGAAGAAAAGCATCACTACGCAGATCAGCCTCGTTCATGTTAAAAGTTACACCTGACATCAGCTCTGCGGGTAAAACCCGCCAGGATAGTGGCTCACGATCCGAAACAGATGAAACATACAGATGAACACTGCAGGTGTTCTGTCATTAGGGAAGTCCTACACACCGAGGACACGGACGACCTTGGTTGACCGTAACACACAACACGTAATCGCTAATTCCCTTCGATGTGCAAACTGTCTGTAAACTTATTAGCACTTCTCCTGGCATAAGCCAACGCGACTCGCTCTGCTGCGTGATTCATCTTTCCCTGCTTGACCATATTCGTCGATTACATCCTAACGACAATTTACGGGTCGTCGCAGTTCAAGAAACTCCCTGGAAGAGTCTCTCACGTAGGCAAATTCCCCGCATTTTATGGATCACTAAGATCAATTATCGTTTCCAAAACAGGCCGCCACATGCCCCTATCTTGTGCCAGTGTTATCCACTCAATATCCTCATAAAGCGTTACTTTTCCTTCAGCCTTTACGGTTGAGACCCTTTTTTTTTGTACCGACCAAGAATCAACATCCTACAGACACCCTGGATGGGGGATCGGCAAATCTCAAAAGCCTCCGCATGTAAAAGACAATAAGCGCAAAAGATACGCACATATCCAAACCCAAGGTGCATTCGAACCCAAAATCCAACCCATCGTTCAAGCGAAGACATGCGTGCCACCAGCCATGCGTCCACTGCGATCCATACCGAATTTAGTATGAGTTTTATTGACAGCCCGGGCAGCGTAGACCGTACAGTAGCTAGCCTACGGGCTGGACGATCTGCAGTTCGAATCCCGGTAGGGGCAGATTTTATATCTGCTCCAGAAAGTCCAGACCGGCTGCGGGACCCACCCAGTCTCCCAGTCATAGGGTACCCGAGTTCTTTCCCTGAGTGTGACTGTAACCACCAACCTCCATACACTGCCGAGGTTACGAATGAGTGGAGCTATACCTCCACTACCCGGTGTGTCTTTATGGGATGGACAGGAAAAGCTTCATCAAGTTTAATATTTCCATCGTGCCTACGACTAGGTCTAGTAATTCATCTGTTCCTTTCATGTTTTCCGACTGAAATTTTGAAATAGTTTACAGTTTCCTCAATGTGTGCTACACGTCCATCCCACCTCATCTTCCTTAACTTTCATCGCCATAGTATTACCTCATGCAGAACACAAATTATGAAGCTGCTTGATGCTTAAATTTCTCTACCCTCCTGCTTAGTCCCTCTTGGTTCCCAACACACAGAACACACACTAGTCAAAATTCTGCAACTAAAAATGCAAATAATACCTTCAAAAACATTAACCACCCACAGCAGTAAAATATAGTATACTGTAATTTATAACACAACCTTCAAAGAACTTGGGCAACAAACCTGCGTCCCAAATACGTCACAGCGATACTGCCTGCTTACAAAGGTAAGGAAACAGCCGAATCATGGAACCATTAACAATTCGCCATGATGACAGGTTTCGTAATGTAACCATTGAGACGTTAAAAGTTTCTTTAGCAAGAGTAACAAATGACCAACAGAACGGCGTAACGAAAAATCAAACACGCAGTACTACATGTACAATCACTGTAACAGTTAGTAACAAAAGTGACATTCTACGCTATTTCCAAATGTCTATGAACGGGATGCTTTATTAACCTTTTGGCGCCGGAATTATTTTTTTTAATTTTAGCACACCTGTATATAAAATGTGAATAATACAGGAACCAAATATGTTAGAATTATGAAACAAACTGCATTTTGAAGAGAAAGAAACGGAGAGTATATACCACGTTTAAAATATTCAGTACATATATTTGTTGAATAAATATATAAAATGCAACTTTAGAGGTTAACGGTGTGGTACGACCACTATAGTTGACATTAGGCGTCAAAATGTTAAGTAGATTTAAGGTTTTGGTCATTACTCACAGTCCTGGTGCTTGTTATTTCCGCAATCACGCATGCTTGAGAGTGAGGGACCAAATCAGAGGTGATCTGGGGCGTCCATTCAGTGATACTAAACCGGAAGTACTTGGAGATAGTAACTGAAACGCCTACAAGCCATTCAGCTGTTCAGATCAGAATGTGTTATTGTATGCAACTTGCCCAACCACCAATCATTTATAGCACGGTAGTTACTGCACATAACACATTCAACATCCTACACACAAGTTTTACTTTACCCAGTGTAACAGGCTCAGTACAACTCGCAGGATAACCAGCGATTATCCTCTAAAGTAACAATTACCAACTGATCTTTGTAATAGAGACGCAGTGTGTTTACTATGCGGTAAGATACGAATTTCTGAACACATTAAGTTCACGAAATGAAGTGTGAGACCAAATAGATGCAACAGATATGATTTACTAATAATCCATTAGTTCAACATGTTCCGGGCATCATTATGCCTATCTTCAGGAACGTTAGTCCGTATATTACTGCATATGGTTTTCAGCAATTGATGTGCTGGCTGGTGTCTTGGGAAGCAGGGCAGCAGGCCGTGTGCACTGTGTGTACACGTCACCAGCCAGCACATCAAGTGCTGAAAACCATCTGCAGTAACATAAGGTCTAGCGATCCTGAAGATGGACATAATGATGCCCGGACCATGTTGAGCTAATGGATTATTAATAAATCATAACTGTTGCATATAGTTGGTCTCACACGTCATTTCATATTAAGGATGCACGGTCACACGAACATCAAATTTACATGAAGTTCAGTTTAATTTCACCCATTGAATATTTAAAGGCCTATCATGTAGCATGGGTATGCCCATGTAGGCCCGTTCTTAAATATACCGTAAATCGGGTATTTTCAATTGTCAGTCCCTTTAAAGACACTTTTAGCTACACATTTAAGTAACAACCATCAGCGTTTATCGAAATGTGGTCCGCGAGAACTAACGAGGGTGTCCGTCAGATTACTTCTGCAGCTGTATGTACACACTACAAGAAAAATAATCGTACTGAATATTTTACAAAATCCAGTTTTCTGGAATAATAGTACAACACGGAGTTTCTAAAGCTCAAACACAAAGTTTTCTCCTTAAGGTTTTCTCTAGTCTTAGTGCTATCGTCACTACTGCCAGGACAATCACAGTTTAGTAATCAACTTTCACAATGACTTGATAAATGTGTGGGCCCGGTAGCTCGGTCGGTATAGCGACTGAGCTACGGTCTGGATGGTCCGGGATCGAATCCCGGTGGGACGAGATTTTCCGCCCGTCCAGACCGGCCCTGGGGCTCACCCTGCCTCCTATAAAATGGGTACCGGGTCTTTCTCGGGGGTAAAGTGCGTCCGGGGCGTGCTGCTGACCACTCACCCCCTTCTAGTGCCGCGGTCATGGAAGAGTAGAGCTATACATCTACCCACCCTCTGGGCCACACCGGGCCTGTAACGGGATCACAACTCTTTACTTTTACTTGGCAAATGTATTCATAAGAGTTTACGTAAGTCTCTTGTTGGTATTCAGTCCAACTTCAGATTGTAGCCGAACACTGTACTACACATTTGTTTATGAGGGAAAACGAGTGCTAGTACTCAGCTATGGGGGTCCGAAGCCATCCGTATACATTAGACTGGCGTCTAAGCGTAGTGCTCACATCTCGAGTCCTTGCCGTCCGTCTTAACACTCGAAACAGAGGTCCATTCAAGGAACCTCCACTGAGGGGCGGAATGCAATTGCTCCACAAATCTTTAAGGCTCGAATACCCTGCGAGCAACAAATAAATGAAAAAAAAACAGTCTAGTTGACTAATTCCTAATAAGCATGGGCACAACATGAAGTACTCATAGGGACCACAGGGTGAAACAGCGATCACACACCAATAAACCTTGAACACAGGGGCACAAAAGATTCCATACTGACCAATTACAGTTCGACACCATCATTCAAGTAAATTCTTTAACTGTGAGGGGACGTTCCGATATATGGAGGCAGTCGAAGTTCGTAATTCAGGTGTCTATCACAGTCAAATTAAAGGAAAGGATCACATCAGTCAAACACAACAGTATCTTTATAGTATTCTTATAATATAGCATTATGGGCTACATGTTTCGACTCCTATCGAGTCATCTTCAGGACCTCAAGATGTAGATCCAGACATATAAACACTGCATTGTGGGATCCCCGACGCATACAGAATAATAACTATACATGTATGTCTGGATCTACATCTTGAGGGCCTGAAGATGACTCGATAGGTCGAAACATGTAGCCAATAATGCTATAATATATTATAAGAATACTATAAAGACACTGTTGGGTTTGACTGATGTAATCCTTTCCTTTCATTTTATATTTCAAGCACTTCGGGATGGTAAACGTTAAGTTTAATTCTATCATAGTCAGTTGATCTCACAAAAACCTGCATATTGTTAACCATTAATAGACGAGGAGGACGGGTGTCTACTGAGATGCACTAGTAATCAGACCAGGCAGTTAGAGTGACTCACAGACATAAAGTTCACCCTAGAACAGGCCACGAAGGCCCAGTGTGGGAGTAGCTCTACTCTTTCTTTAACCTCGGCGCTAGATTGGGAGGGGCGGTTAGCACCATGCCCCGGTCGCTTTACCCCCGGGAAAGACCCGGTACCCACTGTATAAGAGGATGGGTGGGCCCCAGGGCCGGTCTGGACAAGTGCGGAAAATCTCGCCCCCACCTGGATTCGATCCCCGGACCGTCCAACCAGTAGCGAGTCGCTATACCGACTGCGCTATCCCGGCCCACAGACTCACAGACATAACAGCTAACTTCTAAAACAGTTAATCGGACTCCATAAACAGAAAGGCCTTGGTAATAAAACAAAAATTCAGATGTAACCAAAAAAATCTTTTATCAGATTCGATGAACCCCACCCGCATCCCGAAGAAGTCTCACCTATTATACTGAGCTAGATAAGAGCACAAAACGTCCGTAGGAGGTAAGCGTGTATAAGACGTTAACGCAATGTGTGCCTTAGGGGGTCCACAAGTTGGAGATAATTTTGGGGAACGGGTCTGCAGAATTAATGCAACGTTGTAAGGGTTCACCGATACCAGGAATTTCAAAACCCTCTGTTTTATATGTTATGAAAAATCTAGTCTGTTTTCAGACAAATAATTCTAAATAGAACGATGCACCGACTTCCCCCAGACACACTTTAAAATTCGACGACTCGCCACGTTCCCTCAAACATACTACAAGACCCTTACACCTGCAAGCTAACTACACTGCCTGTTTTCTAATCGAGATGTCATGCCCCAATAAGCATGGAAGGTGGATAGGGACTGAAAAAAATACAAGACAACCACAGATTCGTTCAACACAAGGTAAGCATTGCAGTGGTAGAAAACGAATCTGAGGCAAAACAATGTACACTTGAACCAGCACACCGAATGACTAGAGATAATTCGACTGGACTCGACAACAAGCATACCTTCGTGACATTCATTCACTTTCACTCGGAGTGTGTTATACGCCAAAAGCTATGACATTGCTTTCATTGCTTTTGACGTTTCCAAAGGGGGGTGGGGAGGTCAACCATGTGTATGCAGGTACTCGGGACACTAAAGAACAATGACGGACACACTGTGTTTTTCTTACCTGTAATTATACGACAAGAATGATTAACACTAATTGTACTCCATTCTTCCTTCTGTCCTACTTACTCCATGGAGGACAGCCCTTCTTCAGAAGCTAGGAAAATTTCCCGCATTTCGCGCAATCCGATGATTCATCAACGTGTTCACAGAAGGCCCTCATTGGTCCCTATCCTAAGCCGGATACATCCAGTACTCATTAGACCCGTCCCTCTCCACGTCATGAAGGCATATAAGGGGCAGTAAGTGTACACCTCCACTCACTCAACCTCGGCACTGGACGGCGGTACGTGGTCAACATCACGCCCCGGCCGCTTTACCCCCGGGAAAAATCTTCGGTGCCCATTAAGTAAGAGGTTGAGGCTAAACTATACCATCCACTACCTCATTTCTTTAATACCCATTGCAATATTACCCTACTATATCTGCCAAGATCTTCCAAGTAGGCTCCTTCCTTCAGATGAGCACAAAGAAACCGCGTAAACATTTTTCTTCTCCCCCTGAAACCCTATCTTCAAATATAACTCACAGGAAATTCGTGCTTGAAAGGGGTACAAGCCTACTAATATTCGTCTTCTATATATTTCCATTTTATGTCCAATGCACATTCCAAAGAACAAAATACAATAGCAGGTGACATATCGGAAGTTCGCACTCAACCTCTATGCGTATGCGGTTTCTTGTGCCAGCTTCCTCTAACGAAGTTTTGACATGTAGTCAGGTGTACTTACAGACCCCCTTGTACGACTTTTTCTCAGCGGATGAAACTAAGTGCTCAAATGAGTTCATAACCCGTGGCTATTTTCCCGTGGACCGCAATTCGGTCAAAACATTAAAAAAAAACTCTCAAGTACAGACGGCACCAAGACGCTGGATACACAAAAATTAAATAAGTCAATTTCTGTCTTCTGAGATGTGGCCCCACATACCGGGGTGCTGATAAGTCCTTAGCCCGACAAGGAAGGAAACAAGCTCGGAAGCATGTCAGGGACGCGCGCGACTTCAACAAAATCGAGACACGAGGTGTCATCGAATTTATTTTCCTGCAAGGCAAGGCGCAGAGGGAAATTCATGCCATTCTGACAGAAATATTAACGCGTTTCCTTCCTGATAGGGCTAAGGACTTATCAGCATCCCTGTAGTATTGTAGCGAGTTACCGATGTTTCGGAAAACCTGCTGCCTTCCTCTACCCTAATGGTAGAGGAAAAGCAACTCCTGCAACCACATTGCGTCAAAATGCAGAAGAACGCTGTGACTTCAGATCTCACATTCAGTACGCCTTTAGTGGTGCCACGGCACGCTACCTGGCAATGCATTATCGCTTCAGTGACATTACGTTCTGTCACTTGCTGCAGCTCTTTCTCAACTTCAAAATGGCCTCGCTCACCGACATGCACAGGCACTTACAATTACCGGAATGATTATCTGGACGACAGCTTCATCTGGGGTGTATGGTTTAAAGTGACGTTAACGTGTACTTTGCTATCTACATACCAAACTACACGGCGTCAAATCGATCACGTTGGCTCAAGCGGCAGAGGTTTGAGACTATTTCTGGAGTCACCCGATTTGAAACTCGACGGGGGCAACGGGTCATCCGGACAGTTCCTGTTGGTTTTCGCCAGTCCCTTCTAGCAAATGTTTGGACAGTAGACTGCTTTTGAAATGTTTTGGCACACGCGCAAAAACCAGATTTCGTCTTTCGGCGAAACGGACGAGTCCATTCAAATCGGCAGGGGTGTCAGTTCAGTCGACTACTGGCAGCCGAAGTGTGCGCATCAGCGGTAGTAATGCTGGATACACCATGTTCCAGAGGTGGTGTGAAGGGTACTGGCTACCCACTCTATTCGGCAGTTTCCCCTTCACTTCCCCTCCCGTGCGTCACCGTATGCCATCACGTTTCAACTGGACTCTACCTCAAAACAGGCAAAGGCAGTTTCCTTCCACACGATTTCCAATTATTTATCTACAAAACATCTCTATATTCGACACCATATAATCTGAGCTGGTCACAGAGTCGCCATATAAACCACAAACAAATAAATAGACAAATAAATAAATAAATAAATACACATATAAATTCCCGTAAATGAAGTTACAGCCTAATCTTCACATGCATCCGCTGCCAGGATTTCAAATCTGTCGCACTTAATTTAAATCGAAAAAATGGACACAAACAGTTCGTTACAGAATCCCCTACGCCAAACCTCACATAACTTACTTATTAATTTTGCATCCGCTTCAGCTCCAAACTGCTGACAACAGAATCGTAAAACGAATCGGAATGTCAAAAAGAAGTCTCCTCGCCCTAGTTTTGTCGCGAAAACCAAAATAAACTCCTTTTGTTATTACAGCCATAACATTACATTCCCATCATCATCATCATCATCTCCTGGGAAGATCACTCAATGGGCCAGACGAAACACAGCAGTAGAGAGCGACGACTGAAAGTGACAATGAACTTGAAAGACAAAGTTTCCCATCAACAAACCTAAGTAGGACAAACATCATACACTAATGCTACATCAACACGCACGTTAAAAAGAAATGTAAACTAAAAACAAGTCCTTCCTTAGCCAATTTAATTCCGCAAGGCCTGTACATTCACTACAGGATCATTATGAACAATAAATTTTCATCACAATCGATACAAACAAAAAGTGCCATTCTTCTATTTCCTATTGATTTGCGGGAGCTTGCCCTCCAGCCAAAATCCACTTAATACGAGAGAGCCGACATCCTTATCTTAGGTCTCTATCTGTGGGCAAATGATTTCTTTCAGTGACTTAGGTATAGGTGTGTGTGTGTGTGTGTGCGTGTGTGTGTTTGTGTGTATGTGTGTGTGTGGGTGGGTGGGTGGGTGTGTTTGTGCAGGGGAGCACAGATTCTCCATAATCTAACAGCCACCTCAAACTTCCACGTGCCAGAAGCGTGACAAGAAGCAAGCTCTATACTGGTAAAGTTCACCCTAGAACAGGACACAAAGGCTCAGAGGGGGAGAGCAGAGGTATGACTCAACTCCTTATCAACCTCGGCGCTAGACGGGAGTGGGTGGTTAGCGCCACGCCCCCGCCTCTTTAAACACGGGAAAGAGACCCGATACCCTTTGTACAGGAGACTGGGTGGGCCCCAGGAGGGGCCTGTACGGGTGCGGAAGATCTCGCCTGCTACCGGGATTCGATCCCCAGACCGTCCGGCCAGCTGCAAGTAGCTACACAGACTACGCTATCCCGGCCCACAAGTTCCGTACTGACTAAAATATCCGGTGCGACCGTACCAAATTTGGTCGTCTGGGATTTGTGCACCTTGTATAAATGTATACAAATACAAATAAACTTGTAACTATACTGACTACGCTATCCAGAATGGAGTTCTTGGGAGAACAGAGACGGAAAGTAGAGTAGCTATTAAATGAATGGAAATAAATGACATCAACGCTTGTAATACAAGTGTCATATCAATTTCATGTTTTGTATACATGTAAAATAACCAATGCCACCGGGTAACAATCCAATTGCAGTAAATAAATAAATAAACAAATAATAATAATATATGGAGTTCCATAAATGCCTATCAACAGCTGTAGAAATACACAAGTTAAACTTCATTTAGGTATCAAAATAAACCTAGCTGAATCAAACCAGTTCGAGACAATTATCGTCTGTCTATCATGGGACCTTCCTGGCGGTCTGAGCGGTGTTAGCTCTAGGAAAACTGAAGGTAATGAAATTAACAGACGCGTTTCAAAAGGCATCTGAAATTTAAGGGGGGGGGGGATAAAATAAAAAAGAAAAGCGAATGTACTACTCTGTCTTGGTATCCCAAAGCCACACTCTTGAAGATACGGAAAGCACTCCACAGTGCGCTCGGTTCACCATTAAAGAAGCACATCCATTTTTCAAACTCTGCTTTTTACTAATTCTTACACAGGAACAGTAACACGTAAGGACACACCGAACAAGCTGGCTAAGGCGGAATACCTCTGCGTTTTACTCGGGTGATGCCCGGCACGAAACACTATCGTGACCGTGGCCTTTCGTGGTTCTCCTCAGTCCATCCAGTTAAGTGCCGGCACAGTACATTCAAATAGGCCAGACCGATTTTTTTTCCTAGATAATGGGTGTCCAGCCTTTTTATGGCAAAGGGCCATATCCGTTATTGTGGGCAAGTTCGCGGCCCGCAAGTGGGAAAATTAGTGGTATACGTAACCGCATAAATTAGTGTGTTATTTTTTATAGGAAATAATTTACTAATACGGCCGCGGGACGCATAATACAACCTGAAGGGCCGCGGGTTGGAGACACATGTTCCAGATCCTACTTAAATTCATAATTCGCTATCATCCACTAATTCGATAACAAATGTTCTGTTACTGACGGCGCCGCTAAATATAATACGAATTAAAAATACACACGAACTGGTTACAACTTGTTGAACGATGCTCTCGGTATCTCAGATTTTGTTCGTTTCTGGCGCAACAGCCCCCAGTGGGCCAGTGTCTCCTCATTAACGACGTTTCTAACCACGCACAACGACGCACTACAGTCGGTAGGACTCCTCTGGACGAGTGAGAAGCTCGTCGCAGAGACCTCTACCTGACAACACACAACACTTACGACATCCCTGCCCCCGGTGGGATTCGAACCCACAATCTCAGCAGGCGAGCGGCCACAGACCTACGCCTTAGACCGCGCGGCCACTGGGACCGGCTGTATCTCAGGTTACATAACACAAAACGACAGGCTGATTACTGACCGAATGACTAACCACGCGGAGCAAAGTCATTCTTGTACAGTTTAGGTCCTCAGATAATCAACAAATTCCCCCCCCCCCTCATATTGCAAGGAACCCAAAGATTCACTACCATGTTCACAAGAGCCTGTCACCTCTCCCTGTTCTGAGCCAGATCAATCTAGTCCACGTCCTGCCACCTGATTTCTGTAACATCCACTCTAATATTATCCTCTCATCTACGCCCAGGTCTTGAAAGTTGTCTCTTTGTGATTAATGAATAACGAAAGAGAAAGGGCGTCGGATGAACCAATTATGCTTTGATTTGAGATACCGTCACGGGATTCGTCTGCAGACCCATTAAAACAAGCAGAAAACCAGTCAGGACAGTCGGTCTCCGCACTGAGATTGGAACCCGGTATCATCTTGAGCACAAACGGCTTCCGCCCACTTGAGAGCGCCGTTCGGTTATAAGGACGCGTGCTTAAGCGGAACATACGATAGCACGTGCGAAGGCGGCAAATTGCATTAAACCCGAACATTAATCTCTCCACTGGTATGACACCGGCCACAAGGAAATCCGTCTCATATTACTAAAACTGAACACACACGGGAGATCCCCAATACGCCTACTTACTCCAGGCAGTCACTACGTCTTCCCCCACCAACACCGCGAACTTCACTTTTTACCTTCCCTTCGTACCGGTCGACAGACCGAGAGTGAACGCTAATGGTCTTTTCTCCAAAGGCCTGCTCACGTACCGAGCACTAACTTTTACTGTGTAGCTGGACACATGGCCGTCTGTCTAGTCTTTCGCAGTGCGGAGTGGAAAGGAGTTAACAAATAGTCGATCAGTGATGGGGGCAACTGTGGTAAGGATAAAGAGGGTGACTACTACGTACCACAAACGAACACGACAGTTTTGGGACCTGTAAAGGGAAGACTCGGTGTTCAGAAAGCAACTAACAGGTCCATAACAAGCAGCGTACGGACCTTACAGGCATTCATTTCACCTTCTGTCAACAAACCAACTTTAAGATCCTGCTCCAAACTTCCTAGCCAAAGAAGTTCATTCCAAGACATTCGTCCGAGTGTGGTGTGTGATAACGGCGAAGTGAGCTGAATTCTGATACGCAAACATTTCGAAGCAGCGTGTACAACCAACATGGAACACAGCGCAGTCTGAACGCACTTCCTCCACCTACTTGCATGACAGTGATATTCGAAACATCACTTTCGCGTCTTACAAGCTAAGAGTCGGAAAAGAATCATGTTCTAGTGCCCGAATTAAAATACAGTACGGACAGTCGTTAAGTGTGGGAGTTTTATGGACATTGTTATATGTCATGTGATTCGGTGATAGGTGTCAGGTCTGCAGATGAAGTGACAAGGGTGATCAGTACAGCGATGAATCGTGGCAAGAAATGAAGCTTTACACATAATCAACTGATTCTAAGAACGGCACATATAACCTTCGTCCTTTCCGTGTGTTCGTGAGCGATGCAGTGCGGAGATCTAAATGGTGGGATAGCAAACGAACATAGCCCACAATAGCACACTTTCGACATAAGAAGGAACGAAAAATACAACAGAACACGCATACAAGGTTTATGTGTATGTAATTAGCGAGTGAGTGTCCTGAGAAGGTTACTTAATGGTGTCAGGAGGGGGGAAAAATGATCGCAAAGGAATACGCAACATCAAGTAAGATTGTCATCGTTTGTCATCGCTACAGGCACTGATGACATTGGATGACAATTGTCGTACAACTATAATCTGTTTAGCGAAGTCTTCTTTCACGTGACTATATACAGATGAGAAGCTAGAGATAAGTAAGACATCATATTACAGCCAGGAAGGATACATTGATAAGTGGGTGATACAGCTACTGATCATCGCAAACAGGTACATACATCAGGAGAGGGCAGACAAGCGCAAGGGGTAGTTCTGAACGTCGCTCACGCGTTAACTGGATCAGAGGTCGACATAACAAGCCGGTGTGCATCCATTACGCCAACAGTAAGTAACGACAGCACGCAGTTACTTTAAGGGTTAGAAGAATGCATGACACACTATGCTGCGCTAGCATAATTATACTGGTTAATATCTTTTCCATTCTGAAATTTAATTACAAGACGTACATTATAAGTACGACAAAAAATAAACGCAACGAATCAAAACAAACAAAATACACGGTATTTAGTGCCCTACATGTTTCGGCCTCTCGCGTCATTATCAAGGAGTGTACAAATACATAACACCGTGTACATCAACAAAAAGCCGAGCTCAGTGGCCGCGCGGTCTTAGGCGTCCGCAGTCGTTTGACTGCTGGAATCACCAGTTCGAATCCTGCCGAGGGCATGAATGTTCGTCTCTCGTGTTTGTTGTGTAGGTAAGACGAGTTGATCACTCGTTCAGAGTAGTCCTACCGTGTATGTGTCTGTGTGTGAGCTAGAAACCACAATAAACAGGAGACCTACGACCTATTTGGGCTGATGTGTCACAGAAAAAACAACAATCCACTTACGTATATACAAATACAAAGACATCAAAAGTTTAAATGGTCAACAGTTGATTTAAATATATACTAAAATATATAAAACGGTTTGTTGATATATATATACATTTTTGTATCTTGTATACTTCTATTTGTAACTGCTTGAATGACTTTCCTTGGTAATGACTCGAGGGGGCCGAAACATGTAGATCAGTTAGGAGGTTCTCCCTAAGCAGAGTGCATTTTGTTGGTTTTCATTTCTGAGACTTAAAGGTTCAATGCCGCGTTCGAAGTGCCCGCCACCTGTCGCTATCCTGAGCCAGATCAGTCCGGTCCTTGGCCCCCATCCAACATCCCGAAGATCCATTTTAATATTGCCCTCCCATCAACGCCTGGGTCTTCCAAGTGGTCTCTTTCCCTCAGGTTTCCCCACCAAAACCCTGTACGCACCTCTCCTCTCCCCCATACGTGCAATATACACCGCCCATCTCATTCTTCTCGATTTAATCACCCGAATAATATTTGGTGAAGAGTACAAATCACTAAGCTCCTCATTATGTAGTTTTCTCCACTCCCCTGTTTCCTCGTCACTCTTAGACCCAAATATTCTCCTCAGCACCTTACTCTCAAACACCATCAGCCCACATCCTCCCTCAATGTGAGCAACCAAATTTCACACCCATACAAAACAACAGGCGAAATTATTGTTCTGTATATATTAATGTTTACATTTTACGATAGCAAACTGGAAGACAAAAGATTCTGCACCAAATGATAGCAAGCATTCCCTGACTTCAGTCTTCTCTTACTTTCTCCCTGCATAGAATTTTGAATGGTACGCCGTTTATTATACCAACTCAACGCCCAGTCTTAATTAATACGAACATCAAATGAGCCTCTCCAACATATTTTGGTACAACTGTACCATCTTCAGGAAGAACAATACCAATTCTTACAAACACAGTCCTACTGCGAAGCGGTTACTTACAGGTTCCTTGGTGTGTAGCAGCTTCGTAGTTGGCATTAATTAAGCGCAAAAGGTACAAACATTTTAAAGTAACTGAGGCTCAACAAGCAAATGTGATTAGCAACTCTAAGAATGTCAAAAATTACTTAAAGCCAATACGGCGATTTGTTTCGTAAAGATAAAAGCAACTAACACCTAAACACGTAAATATTGAAATGAAAGGTAACAACCAACAACACAAAAACACAAAACTTGCAGCAGTAAGATACAGGTTTTTAAATATTTTGTAAAGTTGTACGTTTTATACAATACGCCAACGACAAAGCTGCTATAGACTATGTACCTACAAACAAACGCTTTACAGTAGAATTTGGTTTTAAGAACTGGCATTTTGTTCTTCCTGAAGATGGTACACTTGTACCGAAACATGCTGGAGGGGCTCATTTAATGTTTGTATTGATTACGACTGCGCATTTATAGATACAATAAACGGTGTACGCTGACAAAAAAATACAAGGTACAGTTAAAGGTAAAGGTAAAGTGACCCCGTTACAGGGCCGGTGTGGCCCAGACGGTGGGTAGAGGTATAGCTCTACTCTTCCATAACCGAGGAACTAGAAGGGGGTGAGCGGTCAGCAGCACGCCCCGGCCCCACTTTACCCCTGGGAAAGACCCGGTACCCATTTTACAGGAGCCTGGGTGGGCTCCAGGGCCGGTCTGGACGGGCGTAAAATTTCGTCCCCACCGGGATTCGACCCCGGACCGTCCAGCCAGTAGTTCAGTCGCTATACCGATTGAGCTACCCGGCCCACACAAGGAAGGGACAACTTCAAAATAATGGAAGCACCAGTCTCACCCAAAATTCGAATTCTTATCAACAAAACTACACTCAGTCATCCCAGAAACCCCATCACAGCTGTCAGAAACGCGAACTTCACACGACAGTAAACTGTTCTACATACTTTTTTTTTTATTCTCATTGTTACACCGTGCATGTTGTCGATTTACTCAATACACCAACTAATGCACTTATATAAAAGTTACACATTAAAACACTAAAACTGCTCCGACATGTTTCGGTCCCAAGACCATCATCAGGGAGCTATATTTTCCTTGCTAACGTCACATTAAAAATAGTCACTAACTTCGTTGTACTAAAAGGGTGTTGTGGCTGCATGCCGTGTTGTGTAAGGATATGCTACGAAGAGTGCCCTGCTACGGATGTGTATTCTGTGCTTCGCTGCGTGATAAGTGCATTAGTTGGTGTATTAATTGAGTAACTGCTCTACATACATTCAGAGCGGTTCCCCATGTCATACTAATTCAGTTCAATTTATTATCAACCTGCAGGCGCAACAGTTTAGGGACAATTATGAAATCCGCACGAATACATAAATAATCAAACAGACAGGTAAGACAAGATTACACAATCGCAACGAAAACTAAACAAAAACAGAAAACATAAATGTGAGTACTGACTCGGTACCCTCCCAATTATTTTTCAGGTTTTAATAAAATTGTAACACACAAACAAATGTGCGATTTGTGACCTAATATACTCAATTAATATAAAATCCGTTTTCAAAAGATTTTTTTAATTGGTCTACATATCTGTAGACCAAGTTTGCTACTTTCACGCACCTAGCAGAAAGACAGTTTTTGTGCATAACAGAAAAAGAAATTTATGAGTCACTAACATTACGAAATAGAACACGGAGACCAATGGTGTCCAAAACGGTTGGCCAATATTTGGAACAGTATAAATTTCAACCAAAAAAAAAAAAAGAGGTTAATAGTTGCGCGCAGCAGTTACTGCGTTTATCTCACAATTTAACTTCCTTCACATTCACTGATTTGTATTCAGCTCACCTGCAAGAAAGCTGTCGTGACTCAACTGCGTCACTGCTCTGTCGCCATTTCCCCCCAGTGACAAATTCTTACGTCCTACGTCAGTTCTTTACACATATTTTAGGAAATACCTTCCATAAATTTGAATTGTAAAAATGTCAAGGGCAATGTCTTCTATCTTGCGGGGAGTTGCACAAACCCATTCACTAGGTCATTCCGTTGTCAATCAGCCAAATTAAGATGTCTTGTCTCAGTAATTCGTTCAGAGGTTAACTCACTCTATATGTCAAACATTAACAAAGTCCTCTCTCAACCTGTGCACCGGACGGCCACCTACAGAGTGTGACGATACCAGATGCTGTATAATACAATTATGACCTCCCGATGATGAGCACAAGAGTGCTCGAAACATGTACAGGAATATAATAGACTTATTATAAAACAAGAATTTGTGCATTAAGTTGGTTAATTACTAAGATTATACTGAGATACACGGTCAGCAAAACATAAAGAAAACAAAGCCGTTAGCGCGTCTCAGAATTACACAACTGTCAAACACAAAATAAACAACTTACAAAAGTGCGAGAACAAACTGGCAGAGTTTTCATGCTTGGCAGTGCATTTCTAGCACTCATACTAATGGACAAATGAAATACGTTCATGTTGTAAATAATGGTATCTAAACACAAGTACCTGTCTATATTTACATGGTCATTAAGACGCGACCGTAAACATCTATGTAAAGGTTACTCTAAACTGGAGTACACGCATTTTCAAAACGTGTTTTGTCATTTTACACACCTCGGCGTATCTGAAGGTCTATCTATCGGTGACAAAAACCTCCCGGACGAAATAAATTTCTTTCTCCTCCAATCAGAACTTGATTTCAATAGTGTACAGAATATGTCTAAATTACAACGCCCTTGTTCACGTACACATTCTTCCCTATCCACCTCCCCGTGTTAACCTATCATCCCTCCCAAAACGTACTACCTAAACCCTAAATGACAGTCACATACCTATCACCATAAAACCTCCCTTCTAAAAATCAAAATCAATTATTAATGTTCAGAGCAATGAATCCCGGGGTCCTATCCCGGGGCGTGAAATTGACCACAGAACTCCACTACGAGTCTGGATGAACCCACTAGGACTCTGCAAAATATCAGAGACAAAAATCATGCTGGTCAGCCTACTAGAGAACGTGCGACACCCCGTCGCATCCACGTGTTTACCCCGTTGAACGGCCGTGGTTGGAAACAAGTCCTTTTCAAAAAACGTATGTATATGCAAGACATTCCGCGCAACCTAACAGAGCGCAAAGTGTTGATTTTGTGCTCCGGACAAAGGGGCTTTTTTTACCCTTACGCATATATATATATATATATATATATATATGTGTGTGTGTGTGTGTGTGTGTGTGTGTGTATATATATATATATACAGGGTGTTTCACGACTTTAGGGCATAACTGCAGGAGGTGATTTCCTAGGTCTTTGTGATCAAAAAAGTTCATATAAACATGTGTC